>ODAI014784104.1_pt1 | contig 21319 bp, 16 predicted proteins | sample 1539321 | NCBI WGS metagenome assembly ODAI01 (sample SAMN02144231, study PRJEB22623) | gut metagenome | biome: sheep rumen | host: Ovis aries | place: New Zealand | reverse complement strand
GTGAGCTTGTTGGGCTTATCGGTCAGAGAGATATCGAACACTGCGCCGCAGTCCTTGCAGGCACCCGCAGTGATGAAGGAGCTTTTCTTGGCGATGCCCTGCTCACCCTCGGGGATGAACACGAACCCTCCGAAGCTGGAAAGCTCTCCCTGCATTATTTTTTCCGATCCGCACTTTGGACATTTAGTAGTCATAATAATACTCCTTTCTTCACAATACCCCTGTTACAAGGCATCTGATCCTACGATCTGAACGGTCTGTTAAAGGAACCGATCTCTATAAGGTTGCCTTCCGGGTCTGCGATATAGCAGGTGCGCTGACCCCAAGGCTCGGTCTCCGGCGGCATCACGGAGCGGGCGCCGAGGCTGACCGTCCGGGCATATTCTGCATCCACCTCTTCAAAGGTATCAACATAAAGCGCCAGCTCGAAGTGGCCGTTGAGGCCTTTGACATATTCATATTTCCGGGAGGTCATATTCTCAAAGTCCTGTCTGCCGTAGAGCAGGAAAAGGGTACCGTCCTTTACAAGATAGACATTTGAGGTGTTCTCGTCCTCTTTGATCTCAAAGCCGAGGACATCTCTGTAAAAGCGTATCATCTCACCCATATCCCGGACAAACAGTCCGAAGCCGTCAAGTCTCACACCTTATCCCTCCATTTTTCTTTTAGACATTATACCATTTCCCCCGCCCTTTGTCAACCGCGGCGGCGGTCAGCTTAGAGTAAAATAATAGCAAGCTGTGATCTGTAAATCTGAACTATTGTATGCTCCGGAGCAAAACAAAATTTTCCTGCCGATCAAAGCTGGGCGCGACGGCAAAGCGCGCCGCCGCGGCGGTCTTGACAAGGCACGGAGCGGTGTGTTAAAATAGATTAAAATGCTGATAATGTGAGGTGGCCTTATGAAAAGCAAAAAAATGACCGTGATCTTTCGCATCGTGCTGATGCTTACGTTCATTGCGGGAATGATATATCTGATCTCCTTTGTAAGACTGGCAAGCGCCCCCGCTGTCATGACCTCTGACGAATACCTCGCCGCCTGCCGTCGGTGGACATACGTCTTCTTTGTCTATATGGGGATGACGCTTGCTTCGGCCGTGCTTAGCGTTATTGCCCTCAAGGGTGCAAACAAGGCCGTGGGCGCTGTGCGGACGGCTGTTATCGCCTTTGCCGCTGTCGCAAACATACTTGCCGTAAAATACATTGCCGCCTTCCGAGGCTACGAGGATGCCGTGGATGCCGCCAAGGCAGTTGACGGCCTTGTGGATACGGGAAGGATATTCATCATCATGAGCTTTACCGGCGCTATGCTGCTTTTCTTCCTAATGGTGACCTCTGTTTATGACATCGTCACCACCTTCAAGACCGATGAATTTGAAAAGCTGTCGGCAGAGCAGAAGGACAAAAAGCAGAAGTGACAGCATCATCAGATGTCAGCTGTCCTGCGTCGATACACAGAAGCTTAACAGTGCAGCGCACTGCCCCCGGCGGGCGGTGCGTTTTTTATTGCCCGGAGGAGAGAAGCAATACAACAGCCCGGTGTGATATGCCTCTTTTCGGAAGATGTATTGTGCAGAACTGACAAGGCAGAGCTGCCAAAATTGGATATGTGAACAAAAATATAAGTTGTTAACAAAGTTGTATTTACAAATATGCTTGGCCGTGGTATAATTGTCACAACCAATAATGTGGGAACTGCGGCATCAGTCGCCGCAGGCCGTCCCGTTGACCGTATTATCAATAAACAGGAGGCTGAAATGGACAATTTCAAATACCTCACCATTGTTGAATGGGCGAAGAAATACATCGAAACAGAGGGTTTGAAGCCCAACGACCGTTTCCTCACAGAGAAGGAGCTGTGCGCTATCCACGGGGTCAGCAGGCAGACCGTCAGACAGGCTATGATGCGGCTGGAAAGTGAGAATGTCATCTGCCGTGTCCGGGGCAGCGGTACCTTTGTCAGCGGGAGAACGGCAGCTCCGGCGGCTGCGCCCGCAAAGAAGACCGTCGGCGTTATCTCAACTTATTTCAGCGACTACATCTTTCCGCATATCGTAACAGGCATTGAAAGCGTGCTGGGCGAGGCAGGGTATCAGATGCAGCTGTCTATCACCCACAACCGAGTGCTGGAGGAAACACAGGCGCTGGAAAGCATGATCTCCTCCGGGGTCTGCGGGCTTATCGTCGAGCCCTCAAAGAGCGCGCTGCCGAATCCGAATATGCCCCTTTACAGGGAACTGCGTGAGAACGGTGTACCGCTGGTGTTCTTCAACGCAAAATACCCGTGGGCGGATTTTCCCTGCGTGGCAATGGACGATGAAGCCGCCGGAAAAACTGTTACCGACCACCTTTTCGACAACGGCCACAGGAGCATCGCGGGCATCTTCGCGCTGGACGATATACAGGGTCACAAGCGCTACAGCGGGTTTATGCGGAGCTGCCTTGAGCACAGCGTCAAGGGCTTTGAGCAGAATGTTTTCTGGTATTCCACGGCGGACAGGAACGTGATCTTCCGCTACGCCAGAGACAAGCTGGTGGATCTGTTTTCCGAGACCACGGCGGCGGTCTGCTACAACGATAAAATGGCGGTGGGACTTTTGCAGTTCTGCCGGGAAAACGGAATAAGCGTGCCGGATGATCTGTCCGTCGTCGGCATAGACGACTCGCGCTACGCCGCTATCTGCGAGGTGCCGCTCACCACGGTGAGACATCCCCACAGTATGCTGGGCAGCGCTGCGGCGGAGATACTTATCGGCATGATAGAACGCATCCGTCCGGAGCCTTCGGACAGGATATTCACACCGGAGCTGATAGTTCGCAATTCGGTGGCAGTGCTGAAATAACAGCGGAGGAGAATTATGGTACAGAGCAATTCGGCAGACGAGCTTTGCAGCGTAAGGCGGCTCGATATCAAAAAGGTCGAGGAGCTGCTTAGAAGCGGCTGCTTTGATACCTTCCACGGCGAGCTTGACGGCATCTTTGAGGCGATAAGGTTCAGCGAGATGAGATCGCTGGTGCTGCGGCTGTATGTTTGTACGGACATCTATATCGCCGCCCGCAGCTTCGCAAGGGAGCTTGGCGTCCTTGACAGCCGCTTTATCGAGCTTTTCGGCGATGCCGATGATATTGAGAAAAGGCTTTCGACTGTCGAGGGGATGACTGGATTTCTGTATTCGCTGGTGGAGCAGTGCATCCGCTGGAGGATAGAGAGCGGCAGCGACGGCGGCTGCTGCGTGGTACGCAAGGCCTGCGCATACATCGAGGAAAACTATATGCGTGAGGATATCTCGCTGAATACGGTGGCTAAGGAGGTGGGGCTTAGCCCTACATATTTCTGCGCCCTTTTCAAAAAGGAGACAGGCCGCGGCATCACGGATCATCTGAATATGGTAAGGGTCGAGCGCTCAAAGCAGCTGCTTTGCTGCACCTCAAAGATGATATACGAGATCGCCTTTGAGGTGGGCTTTCAAGATTACAGATATTTCAGCCAGATCTTTAAAAAATACACCGGCCTTACCCCGAGGCAGTACCAAAGCACAGCAAATGTCCGTACATAGTATGTGAAAATGATAACGATTTGTTACAATTATGACATATTTAATTACGTTTTGTTAATGCTAACTTAAAATTTTCCACATTTATGGTAAAATAATGGGTATAAATGTACGCACCTATTCGCTATAATGTAAGTACAAGTTAGCCGCGTTTGAACGTTAAACGCATAACAAACTGTAACAAATATGATTTTAGGAGGAACAAATCATGAAAATGAAGAAATTACTGGCAGTCCTTTCATCTACAGCTCTTTGCGCAGCAATGCTCGGCAGCTGCGGAAGCACCGACAGCAGCTCACAGGGCGGCGCAGCAACAGGGTCCAAGGCGGAAGAGGTCTCTGCAGCAGAGGGCGAGAGCAAGGCAGAGGAGTCCAAGGCCGAGGCTAATACCGAAGAGTCCAAGGCCGAGGCTAATACCGAAGAGTCCAAGGACGATGGCGGCGAGGCCAAGCCCTCCGGCGAGCTTATCAAGGTCGGCATCATCAACAACGACCCCAACGAGTCCGGCTACAGAACTGCCAACGATAAGGATCTGCGTGCTACCTTCTGCGAGGAGAACGGCTTTGACGCTGACTTCGCATACAGCTTGAAGAACGACGAGCAGATCACCGCAGCTCAAAAGTACATTCAAGACGAGGTGGATTACCTGCTGCTTTCAGCAGCTGATACCGCCGGCTGGGACGGCGTTCTGAAGGACGCACAGACCGCAGGCGTAAAGGTCATCCTCTTTGACCGTACTATCGACGCTGACGAGAGCCTGTACGAGGCTTCGATCGTTTCCGATATGGCTAAGGAGGGTCAGACCGCTGTTGACTGGCTGAAGGGCCAGGGTCTTGATTCCTATAAGGTTATACACATCCAGGGCGTTATGGGCTCGGCCGCACAGAAGGGACGCTCTGGCGCTCTCGACGAAGCAGCAGCCGCTGACCCCGGCAAGTGGGAGATCGTAGCCCAGCAGACCGCAGAGTGGAACGCTGAAAAGGCACAGCAGATCGTTCAGTCCGTTATCGACCAGAACAAGGACTTCAACGTTATTTATGCAGAGAACGACGATATGGCTAAGGGCGCTGTTGCAGCACTGGATAAGGCCAACATCGAGCATGGCGTAGGCAAGAAGGTCATCGTTATGGGCTTCGACTGCAACAAGTGGGCTCTTGAGGAGCTGCTGAAGAAGAACTGGAACTATGACGGCCAGTGCAATCCCTTCCAGTCCAAGTACATCAAGGACGTTATCGAGAAGCTGGAGAACGGCGAGACCCTGTCTCAAAAGACTATCATCATGGACGAGAAGGGCTTCGATGCATCCACTATCACACAGGAGGACGTTGATACCTACGGTATCTGATGACCGCGGAACGTCATAATAAATTTCACTTATAAAAGGAAGTGCGGTGCGGCATACAGGGGGATGCTCTGATGTCCCCGCACTTTCTCTTTCGTATCATGTGTGTCAAGGAGGAATAGGGTATGCAAAAGGATTCGCTGCTTGAAATGCGGGGAATTTATAAATCCTTCCCGGGTGTCAAGGCTCTGCAGAATGTGGATTTTACTCTTCGCAGGGGCGAGATCCACGCTCTTATGGGCGAGAACGGAGCAGGGAAGTCAACACTTATCAAGGTGCTTACCGGCGTTTATCCAAAGGACGAGGGCGAGGTCAGCCTCGAGGGCAAGGGTGTCGTGAATATCCATTCGCCGCAGGAGGCTCAAAACAACGGCATCAGCACCGTTTATCAAGAAATATCACTGTGCCCGAACCTTTCGGTCGCAGAGAATATATTCATCGCCAGAGGCAAGGGAAAATTTGTAAGCTGGCGGAAAATGAACAAAAAGGCGCAGGAGCTGCTTGACTCTCTGGGCATCGGCGTGAAAGCCACACAGCAGCTTGCAAGCTGCTCGATCGCGGTCCAGCAAATGGTGGCTATCGCAAGAGCTGTGGATATGGACTGCAGCGTGCTGATACTCGACGAGCCAACTTCATCGCTGGATGAGTCCGAGGTGAAGAAGCTCTTCGTGCTGATGCGCCAGCTCAAGGAGCGGGGCGTGGGGATCATCTTCGTAACTCACTTCCTCGATCAAGTCTATGAGGTGTGCGACAGGATCACAGTCCTCCGGGACGGCACTCTTGTTGGAGAGTACGAGATCGAGAGCCTGCCGAGAGTCCAGCTGGTATCAAAGATGCTGGGCAAGGAGCTTGACGATATGGCCGAGATCAAGGACTCCTCGGCAGCCTATGCCGACAAGAGCGGAACACCCGTGTATGAGGGCAAGGGCCTTTGCTCCACCGAGGGCATCAGCCCCTTCGACTTCGAGATACATAAGGGCGAGGTCAACGGCTTTACCGGGCTTTTGGGCTCCGGCCGGAGCGAGTGCGTAAGAACTATCTTCGGCGCCGATAAGGTCACGGGCGGAAAGGTGAAAATGGACGGCAAGGACGTTAAGATCACCAAGCCCCGGGAGGCTATGATGAACGGCATCGCCTATCTGCCCGAGGACAGAAAGCGCGACGGCATCGTGGGCGACCTTTCTGTAAGGGATAACATCATCCTTGCGCTGCAGGTCAAGACAGGCTTCTTCAAGCCTTTTTCAAAGGCCAAGGCGGTCGAGTTTGCAAATAAGTATATCGAGATGCTGGATATCAAGACCGCATCGGTCAACACGCCGATAAAATCCCTTTCCGGCGGAAATCAGCAGAAGGTCATCCTTGCAAGGTGGCTGCTGACAGAGCCGAAATATCTGATCCTCGACGAGCCGACCCGAGGCATCGACGTGGGCACCAAGACCGATATACAAAAGCTGGTGCTGAAGCTGGCATCGGAGGGCATGAGCATTACCTTTATCTCCTCCGAGACCGACGAGATGCTCCGCACCTGCTCAAGACTGCTCGTCATGCGTGACGGCAAAATGGTAGGCGAGCTGACAGGCGATCAGCTTAATCAGACCGCAGTAATGAACACTATCGCAGGAGGTGAGAGCAATGCCGAATAAGAAAGTCATGCCCCCGCAGACATCCGTGTGGGCAAGGATCACCCGTCATCAGATAGTCATCCCGCTGGCGGCACTGCTCCTGCTGACGCTGTTCAATCTTATCGCAGACCCCACATTCTTCAAGATAACCCTCAAGGATAACGCCAACGGCGACCCCGTTCTTAGCGGAAACCTTATCTCTATCATCGACAACGGCTCGGAGCTGGCGATACTTGCTCTCGGAATGACGCTGGTAACAGCGGCCTCCGGCGGACAGGATATCTCCGTGGGCGCCGCGATCGCTATCAGCGGAAGCGGCATGCTCCGTATGCTTTGCGGCACAGAGGGCGCTGAAACTCTCCAGTCGCCGATAATCGTGGCATTCCTCGTTGCCTGTCTCGTTTCTATGGCCTTCGGCGCATTCAACGGCGCTTTGGTGGCATTCTTCAAGATACAGCCAATGGTAGCCACCCTTATACTTTTCACGGCAGGAAGAAACATCGCCGCATGGATCAACAACAGCGCTCTTCCTATCGTCAAGGACGAAAGCTTCGGCTACTTCGGGAACTACATCCCCGGTATTCCGATACCAACACCTTTTCTGATAGCTATAGCCTGCTTCATAATAACCTTCCTTGTGCTGAAGTTCACCAACCTCGGGCTGTATGTCCAGTCCGTCGGCATCAATGAAAAGACCTCCCGCCTTAACGGTCTGAACCCCGAGCTTATCAAGCTGATGACCTATGTCCTGCTGGGGCTCTGCGTGGCAGTAGCGGGGCTTATCAAGGTGAGCCGCATCTCAACTATCAACTATTCCGTTATCGCAAAGGATATCGAAATGGATGCGATACTTGCAGTTGCCCTCGGCGGAAATGCGCTTAGCGGCGGCAGGTTCAGCATGGCATCCTCGGTGCTGGGTGCTTACGTTATCCAGTTTCTGACCACTACGCTCTACAAGTTCGAGGTCAAGGCGACTGCTCTGCCTGCATACAAGGCGGCGGTTGTTATCCTCCTTGTTGTCATGAGTTCTCCCGCAGTCAAGGAAAAGGCCGCTCAATTGAGCAAGAGGTTCCGTAAGTCCGAAGCTGCGGCAGGCAAGGCTTGAGAGCAAAGGGGGTAAGTATATGTTAAGCATGGCAAAGACTGACGGCGCCCCTAAGAGCGCGTCAAGAAAGATGACAGATACAAACCTTTTGATGACTATCACTATCGTGGTATTCTTTGTGATGTATCTCTCGGCTATATTCTTCCTTGGTGAGGGCTTTAAGAAGCCGCAGACACTTTTCAACCTTTTCAGTACGAATGCATATCTGATAATCCTCGCCTGCGGAATGAGCTTGGTAATGATAACCGGCGGCATAGATATCTCCGTGGGCGGAGTTACCGCTTTGGTAGCTATGAGCTGCGCCGTTTACCTTGAGGAGCAGCAGGGAAATGTCTGGATAGCGATGCTGATCGCTGTGGGCATCGGTCTCGCATTCGGTCTGGTGCAGGGCTTTTTGATCGCCTATATGAAGATCCAGCCCTTTATAGTCACCCTTGCGGGAATGTTCTTTGCAAGAGGCATGACGACTATCGTACATACCAATCCGCTGAACGTTACCGGCAATCAAGATTTTGTTGACATGAAGGACGCAAGGATAATCATCCCGCTGCTGGGCTCCACCAACAAAAAGGGCAAGTACATCCCCGCCACTGTCGAGATAGGTGTCATCGTGGCACTGGTGATAGTGATAGTGCTGTTCTGCGTGCTTAAATGGAGCAGGACGGGACGGAACTTCTATGCTGTCGGCGGCAACAGGCAGAGCGCTCTTATGCTGGGTATCAACGTTCAGAGGACCACCTTCATCTCTTATGTAATATGCGGGCTTTTAGCGGGCATCGGCGGCTTTGTGTATTTCATGCACGTCGGCTCCGGCTCGCCCTCTCACGCCTCGGGCGCTGAAATGAACGCCATAGCCTCCTCGATCATCGGCGGAACGATGCTGACGGGCGGCGTTGGAAATATAGCAGGAACGCTGTTCGGAGTGCTTTCGCTGGCGCTGATACAGAACATCGTTTCCTCGCTGGGCCTCGACCAGCCCTGGTGGACGGGTATAACCATTGCGGCTATGCTGTGCATCTTCCTGGTCGTACAAAGCATAATCATTGCCCGCCGCAAAAAGGCGAACATGAAGAAATCAAAGGAGGCTGCTGCATGAGCAAAGCAGAGATCATCACATCGGGAAAATGCTGTATCGGCATCGAATTCGGTTCAACAAGGATAAAGGCAGTGCTTACGGACGAGGCTAACGTGCCTCTCGCTTCCGGCGTACACGACTGGCAGAACACACTGCTCGACGGTGTCTGGACATACCCGCTTGAGGAGGTAAGGGAAGGCCTGCAGGACTGCTTTGCCGATCTGATGAAGAACGTTGAGGGTGAATACGGCGTTAAGCTCACCTCGGCTGCGGCAATGGGCATTTCGGCTATGATGCACGGCTATCTTGTTTTTGACAAAGCCGGTGAGCAGCTCGTGCCCTTCCGCACCTGGCGCAACACCATGACCGAGGCCGCCGCCGCAAGGCTGACGGAGGAGTTCAGCTTCAACATTCCCCAGCGCTGGAGCATCGCGCATCTTTATCAAGCTATCCTCAATAACGAGGAGCATATAGATAAGATCGGCTTCATGACCACCCTTGCGGGCTATGTTCACCTGCTGCTGACAGGGGAAAAGGTCATCGGCATCGGCGACGCCTCCGGCATATTCCCGATAGATCCTGCTGAATGCTGCTACGACGAGAAAATGATCCTCCGCTTTGAGGAGATCACTCGCGGCACACGGTTCACCGCCAAGCTGTCTGACATCCTGCCGAGGATCGCGGCAGTGGGCGAGTGTGCCGGCAAGCTCACGGAGGAGGGCGCAAGGCTCCTTGACCCGACGGGAACATTTTCCGCGGGAGTTCCCTTCTGCCCCCCGGAGGGCGACGCACAGACTGGCATGACTGCCACAAACAGCATAGCAGTCCGTACAGGGAACGTTTCGGCGGGAACCTCCATTTTCTCTATGATAGTTCTGGAGAAAAATCTGAAAGCCGTCCATAGGGAGATCGACATCGTCACCACCCCCTGCGGCGACCCGGTGGCTATGGTCCACTGCAACAACTGCACCACCGACCTCGATGCATGGGTGAGGATGTTCGGCGGGCTCCTCGGGGCGGCCGGAACCGAGATATCCAAGGGCAAGCTGTATGATCTTATCTACTCTCTTGCCGCCAAGGGCGCACCCGACTGCGGCGGGATAGTATCCTACAACTACTACGCCGGTGAGCAGATAACCGGCCTTGACTCCGGCAAGCCCCTGCTGTTCAGAAGCCCCGACTCGGACTTCACTGTGGAAAATCTGGCAAGGAGCCTTGTCTATTCCTGCGTTGCCACCCTCAAGCTTGGTATGGATATCCTCACCGAGGAGGAGCAGGTCTCGCTGGAAAGGATCTACGCTCACGGCGGACTGTTCAAGACCCCCGTCCCCAGTCAGAGCATACTTGCGGCAGCGCTGGGTGCAGATATCACGCTTATGCAGTCGGCGGGCGAGGGCGGCGCATGGGGCATCGCTCTTCTGGCGGCCTTTGCTGCCCGTGAGGACAGAGCCCTTTCCCTCCAGGATTTTCTGGATAAGAAGGTCTTCGGCGGCATGAACGGCAGCACCGTTTCTCCCGCCCCGGAGGATGTTGAAGGCATCAAATCATATATGAAACTTTACAAAGCAGGCGTGGCAGCGGAAAAGGCCGCTGCTTCGGTCTGACACAGAAAGGTCTGTATTATTATGCTGAAATTCTGGTTCATAACCGGCTCACAGTTCCTGTACGGCGAGGAGACTCTCCGACAGGTGGAGGCCGACTCAAAGGAGATCGCGGCGGGGCTGAAGCTGCCCTTCCCGGTGGAATACAAGCTCACCGCCAAGACCGAGGCCGAGATAGAAAAGGCAGTCAAGGAAGCAAACTACGACGACGAGTGCGCCGGCATCATCACCTTCTGCCACACCTTCTCCCCCTCAAAGATGTGGATAAACGGCCTTGCCCTGCTGCAGAAGCCCTGGCTGCATCTTCACACACAGTATAATGAAACTATCCCCAACGAAGAGATCGACATGGATTACATGAACCTCCACCAGTCGGCTCACGGCGACAGGGAGCATGGATTTATCGGAGCAAGGCTCCGCGCTGCAAGAACTGTCGTCGCGGGCTACTGGAAGGATCCGGCTGTGCAGGAGAAGATCGCCCAGTGGCAGAGAGCCGCAGCGGGCGTCATGTTCAGCCGGAGCTTGAAGATCGTCCGCTTCGGCGACAATATGCGCGAGGTCGCTGTCACCGAGGGCGATAAGGTTGAGGTACAGCTGAAGCTTGGCTGGCAGGTCAACACCTGGGCAGTGGGCGATCTTGCAGAGATGATGAATGCCGTCACCGAAGCCGAGATCGATGCCCTTATGAAGGAGTATGCCGAGCTTTACACCTTCGACGAAAAGGACACCGAGGCTATCCGCTATCAAGCGAGAGAGGAGATAGCTATCGAAAGGATACTCGTCCGCGAGGGGGCTAAGGCCTTCTCCGACACCTTCCAGGATCTTCACGGCATGAAGCAGCTCCCCGGTCTGGCGGCACAGCATCTTATGTACAAGGGCTACGGCTTCGGTGCCGAGGGCGACTGGAAGACCGCCGGCATGACCGCTGTCATCAAGGCAATGTATCCCGACGGCAGCGCCTCCTTCATGGAGGATTACACCTATGATTACAAGCACGAGCTGATACTCGGCGCACATATGCTTGAGGTCTGCCCCAGCATCGCCGCCGATAAGCCCCGCATCGAGGTGCATCACCTCGGCATCGGTGACAGAGAGCCTCCCGCAAGACTGGTCTTTGAGGGCAAGGGGGGCAAGGCCAAGGCGCTGTCGCTGATCGACATGGGCGGACGGCTCCGCCTTATCGCGCAGGACGTTACCTGCGAAAAGCCCTTCCAGGATATGCCGAACCTTCCCGTAGCAAGAGCGATGTGGAGACCCGAGCCCTCCTTCCTTGAGGGGCTGGAGTGCTGGATAATCGCCGGCGGCGCACACCATACCGTGCTTTCCTATGACGTTACCGCACAGACTCTCCGGGACTTCGCCCGCATCATGGGCATCGAGCTGGTAGTCATCGACAAGGACACCACTCCCGTTTCTCTCGAGCGCGACCTTATGCTGGGAGACCTTATCTATAATTGACAGCTGATAACGAAAGGAGCGCCTGCAGGGCGCAATTATGGCCATTCGGCCACCGCAGCGAGAACAGAAAACCAACGTTTCCGTTCTCACAGAGCTGCGGCGGCCGAATGGCCATTTTGTCGCCGTTGGACGACACCGTTCATTATCAACTGTCAACTGTCAGCTATGCTAACTCTATCAGCTTTGCTACGAAGGGCTTTGGCCGGTGGTCTGTATCGAACATCAGCGGGTACTGCTTCACGGGCGGGATGCCGGCGGCTCCGCCGAAGTGATCCAGCCAGGTGTAGTCGTCCGCTACGCCCCAGGTGGTGACGCAGTCGATCACATCGGAATAGCTGCGGTAGATCTCAAAGAGCTTCACATATATCTCTCCGATCTTAGCCAGCTTTTCCGGCGTGGGGTCAAGGGTCTCCCTTACATATTCCTCAAAGCCGGGGTCGCCGGGCTTCAGACGTGTCTCGCCGTGATTGATCACGGCCATAAGGGAAACATCCAGCTCGGTAACGTGCAGCCGCAGACCCAGTCCCGCATAGACCTCGATAGAGCGCTTGATCTCGTCGTAATCGGGGGCGGTGAAGTGATGCTGCTGCATCCCGAAGCCGTCGATGCGGCAGCCCTTTTCCCGCAGGTCACGGATAAGACGGACGATGCGCTCCCGCTTTTCGGGGACGCACTCGTTGTAGTCATTGTAGAACAGCTGCGCCTTCGGGGAATACTTATCCATTGCCTTAAAGGCCGCCTCGATGAACCCGGGGCCGCAAAGCTTAAAGTATTCGCTGCTGCGGTAGATGCCGCTTTCATCCCCGTCACCGGGGGCATCGTCTCTGATCGCCTCGTTCACTGCATCCCATGCATAAACGTCCTCATTATAGCGCTCGCAGAGAGCCTTGGTGTGAGCCTCGATGCGCTCGTATATAAGCTCCGGGGCTGCGGGCCTATCGCCGTCTTTAAACATCCACTCGCCGGTAGCCCAGTGCCACACGGGGGCGTGAGCCCTCACCTTTATGCCAAGACGGCGGGCGACATTAAAGATCGTATCAGCGTGTTCAAAGGTGAAGCGGCCCTCCTCCGGCTCGGTATCTTGATATTTCAGCTCGTTCTCGGTGGTAAGGCTGCTGAAATGCTGCGCAAGGACATCGGTATAGCTGTCGATATTCAGATGCGACACGGCAGCGCCTATCTTGAAATGCTTTTCATATGCCTTTGAAAGTGAAAACGTATTGCTCAACAGTAACCCTCCCTTACTTTTTCAGCTTGATGCACAGCATGGTCAGATCGTCGAACTGGGGAGCATCTCCCACAAACCTGTTCACATCTTCGTGGACTGTTTCGAGTATCTTCTTCGGCGAGGCCTCCGGGTCAAGGTTCATGACCTTTAGCAGCCTGTCGGTGCCGTACATATTCTCGCCGCTGTCGGTAGCCTCGGGAACGCCGTCGGTATAGACGAACAGCGTGCCGCCCTTTTCAAGGGTAAATTCATACTGCTTGTACCGCATTTCCTCCACGCCGCCGATGACGAAGCAGTGCTTATCCTTGAACAGCTCAAAGCTGCCGTCCGGCTTTCTGATAACAGGGTATTCATGCCCCGCATTTGAAGCGGTGATCTTGCCCGTGGATATCTCAAGAATGCCCAGCCAAACGGTGACGAACATCTTCTCCTCGTTGTTCTCACAGACCTTTTCGTTGGTGCGCGTAAGCACCTCGGCAGGCTCAAGCCCCATTGAGGCGAAGTTGTTTATAAGCATCCTCGACATCATCATGAACAGCGCGGCGGGAACGCCCTTTCCCGAAACGTCCGCGATCACCAGCGCAAGGTGATCCTCGTCGATAAAGAAGAAGTCATAGAAGTCTCCGCCCACCTCCTTGGCGGGGGTCATCGAGGCATAGATCTCAAACTCGCTTCGGTCGGGGAATACACTCGGCACCTGTGCTGACTGGATATTCTTTGCCATATCCAGCTCGGCGGCGACTCTTTCACGCTCTCCTGCCAGTCTGATGTTTTCGGCGGTGTATTCGTCGATCTCGTGGGCAAGCTCGGCAATGTTGTCCGAAAGCAGACCCAGCTCGTTGTTGTTCTCGACGCTCTGCATTTCAGAGATGATCTTTTCGCTGTCCTTTGTCTCGATATACTCGCAGACGCTGTTCTGAAGCCTGCCGACGGGCTTTATCGCCATACGGTAAAGCACCACGAAGAGGGCGATCATTACCAGCAGCATACCGCCGATGCCGACGGATGCAGCGTTTCTAAGCGAAACCAGCATGATGCTGTTGAGATTGCTCCAGTTATAGGATATGCCCAGTACGGCAAATACCTTGCCGTCGCTGATAAAGGGCATATAGCCGATGTACTGGCTGCCCTCCTTGATGAAATCGGCAGTCCTTTCGTAAACGATCTCGTCCCGCGGGGCGTCTATCAGCGACTGCAGTGCCGGGTGACTTGAAAGCTCCAGATCCAGTCTGTCCCCGAGGGTGCGGTTGCCGTCGGAATTGTTGTTCTCAAAATACACAAAGCCCACATTCGGCTCTCTTACGTCGATAAGGAAAAGGCTGTCGTAATTCTTGACATCGGTATCAAAGTCCTGTATGCTCAAATTGATGCCGAAGTAGCTGGCAACACTGTAAAGCTGTATCTCCTCGGACTGCTTCTTCAGCCAATCCGTGTTCCAGTTAACATCATCGGTGTACATATTTTCAATGATAAGCTCGTGTTCCTCGTCAGAGAGACCCAGCCCGAGGATCCTATTATAGAAGCTCCACGAGGGCTCGTTGCTGGGGATCTTCAGATCAACGTCATACAGCTGCGGGTGGTCAAGGGCAAAGTCGTAAAAGAAGCTGTCCTTTGAAAGCATCGCTTTGGAAAAGCTGTTTGCCAGAACCTCGGCCATGCGCTCGTTCTGGGCTTCAAGAACACTGTTTACCGTGCTTTTGTACATGGAATATGCAACAGCCGCCATCATCAGAAGAAACAGCGGGATTATAGCAAAACCGACCTGCAGCAGCAGCTTGCGGTTCTTTTTCTTGGACTTGGCTCTGACAAAATCCATACCCTCACCTCCGGTCAAAATACACTGCAGCCCGCTTTCGCTGTGTATCGCTTCAAATGACAAGTTAGTGCGCTGCTTTCAATGCAGCAATTCATATCGAAACCGGGATATTTTAATTATAACGCTGACCCGGGATAAAAACAATAAGGAGCGGGGGCGTTCACAAAAATATTACATTTTCGGTATCGGTTTTGTCTGCCGGGTCTCGACCTGTTTCGGCAAAGGGTCTGACGCAGGAGGAGGGGACAGGCAGAAAAAGGGAGATCTATGCGGTCTTTGCGGATATCCCGTCGGAAAGTTCCCGGAATAAAATATGGAAACGGGAAAAGCGGTGTGGTATAATCTGAATGAACAAAAAAATAACGGAGGTATCAGAAAATGAATCCCCTCAAATTTTTTATTCAAGCTGCAGAGGATGACGACGAGCCGGCCGAGCTTGCCAAGGTAGTGGATATCCCGGTGGGTCTGATCTCGCCGAACCCCGACCAGCCCCGCAAGCGTTTTGCTCCGGACGCTCTCACCTGTCTTGCCAAAAGCATATCGCAGGACGGTGTCATCCAGCCGCTGACTGTCCGCCGCAGCGGCGAGGGCTATGTTCTTGTTTCCGGCGAGAGGCGGCTTCGGGCAGCCAGACTTGCGGGCTGCCGCAGCGTGCCCTGCGTGGTGGTGAAGATCACCGACAAGCGCTCGGCGGTGGTGGCGCTGGTGGAGAACCTGCAGCGAGCAGATCTTGACTGCTTTGAGGAGGCCGAGGCTATCCGTCTGCTGATGACGGAATACTCCATGCCCCGTGACGAGATCGCTCTCCGGCTGGGGCTGGCGCAGTCAACCATATCCAACAAGCTCCGGCTGCTGCGGCTGACCCCCTCCCAGCGGAAGCTTATCTGCGAAAACGCCTTGACAGAGCGCCACGCCCGGGCGCTGCTGCGTCTGCCCGATGCGGCGCAGATAAACGAGGCGCTGGCGCAGACGGTCTCGGAGCATCTTACAGTCGCCCAGACCGAAAAGCTCATCGACCGTATGCTCACGGAGGAAAAGCAGCGCCGCAGCTATAAAAAACGCGCCGCCGTACTCGGCGACGTGAAGCTGTTTACGAACACTGTTGATAAGGCTGTAAGGGTCATGAAGCTGGCGGGAATCGACGCAAAATTCTCCCGCACCGAGCATGACGGCGTGATCGAATTTCTTATCACCGTGCCCGAAAGGGCGGCGGCCACCTGACCGCCTTTACCGCAGTGCCATTGCCTTTGCGGCAGCCTCCTCCAGCACCAGCATATCGCTGCCCCTGCCGCCGGAGCGGGTCTTGAGCCGCAGGTCGGTGTCGGAGAATATCTTTATCACTTTTCTGATGCGGACGGGCGTGATATTCTGTATCTCGTTGAAGGCGTTGCGGACTGCAAACTCACGGTTCTTGGGATATTTGAAATCCGCCGCCACATCAGCCTGCGACCTGCCGGAGGAGATAGCCAGCCTTGCCCGGTAGAGGTCGTTGAGAGAAAAGCTGATAGTTCCGAGTATCTCAAAGGCCTCGTAATTCTGATCTGCCAGCTCGCGTATGCGGTTGAACACGAACACGGCATTAGACCGCAGGATATTGCTTGCCAGCGCAAAGCCGTCGGACTCGACCTTGCGGATAACAAGGGCGTCGATATCCTCACGGGTTATTTCCCGTCCCTGTGCATAGGAGCTAAGCTTTACAAGCTCCTGCTTGATCGCTGCCGTTTCGCAGAGGCAGCATTCCGCCAGATATTCGGCATTCCGCCTGCTTATGGTGCAGCCCTCCTTTTCAAGAGCGGCTGCTATATTTTTAGCCAGATCGGATGCCCTCTTGAAAGGGAACTCGCAGATAACGCCGTTCTTGGCGCAGAAATCCGCAAAGCGCTTGTTCTTGTCCGTGAGGGAGCGCTTGTTCTTATATAGATCCACGCCGGTGGAATAGATGACCACGGTGGTGGTCTCCGGCAGGTCTGACAGGATACTGCGGAGCCTGTCGCCGGCGGTCTTGTTCAGACTGTCCATGTTGAGGTCGTTGAGGGTGACCACAACGCTGCGGGCAAACATCGGCAGCATTTCGCAGGCTTCATAGAATGCGTTGACGTCCAGCGAGGAGCCGTCGAACCTGTGGAGGTTCATGGTGCGGTCCTGCTTGGGGCAAAGCTTGTTTATAAGCGATGCGGCAAAGCTCTCAAGCGCCCCGGTATCCTGCCCGTAGAGATAATAGAGCCTTGCGGGCGGTTCGGTGCGCAGCTTCTTGGTAATATCGGCAGCAGTCATGACAGGCATAGCATGACCTCCTAACATTAGTTTGTAACAGGGCAGTCTTACATCAGAATTTCCTTTTTGGTTATCCTTTCTCCCTCCTCGGTGAAAGCGCCCTTGCGGGTAAGCATTATCCTGCCCTTTTCAGTCTGCAGCGCAAAGCCGGCGGCATTTCGCAGCAGTGAGTAATCCCCGAGGGCGGCGGTCTCGGCGAAGTCGAAGACAGTGCCGGAAACTCCGTGATCGGTAAAGATCCGGCCGGCGGCAGGGAAAAGCTGCTCCGCGTAGATCTCTGCTCCCTGTCCGTCCGGGACAAAGGCAGCATCCACACGTCTGACCCCGCTGCGGGAAATGCAGCTTTGTATGTTGTAGGCATATTTCCCGCTTGTCCCCAGATCAATGACCGAGCAGCTGCCGCCGTCGGAGACCACGGCGCAGAGGCTTCTGCCTCCGCCGAAAAGCGTTACCCTTACCTCGTCCCGTGCAAAGAGGTTTGAAAGGGACTGTATCGCCCAAAGCCCCACAAAGCCCGACACCGTGAAGAAAGCAAATACTCTCGGCCTCTGCTTTATGACCGCGAAGATCAGCGCTCCTGTCAGCACTGCCGATACAGCAAGTATCAGCGGGGCTCTCACGCAGCCCACTGCGGCAAAGCTCAGAGAGGCGAAGAAGTCCGTCAGCTTCATTGCACCCGTCAGCAGCAGGTCGGCAGCCTTGAAGATCACCTGTGCCGGGAAGGTGCTTCCTCCCAGCAGCATCGCAAACAGCAGCAGCGAAAGCGCCGCCGTGCAAAGCGGCACTATCAGCAGGTTCGTAACGGGGGCTATGACCGTCACCTCGTTGAACATCAGCGCCATGACGGGCATCATCACCACTACCACCACCGCCGTGACCGTAAGCGGGACTGTCACCCGGGAAAGCGGTCGGCCCCTGAGCTTTTCCGTCAGCTTCGGAGCCACAGCCCCGTAGGCAAAGCAGGAGCCGAAGGAGCAGATAAAGGATTCGGATATGCAGATATACGGGTTCATCCCGCACATGATGACGGCGCAGATACCCAGTGAGCTTAAAACGTCTGTCCGCCGGTGGAACAGCCGTGAGCAAAGCACCAGCGACACCATTATCCCCGCCCTTACTATCGAGGGCGAGAACCCTCCGAAGCCCATAAAGACGAGTATCACGCCCTCAAGCAGGAAAAATCTGATCCTCCTCGAAAACACAAGGCTCCCGATCAGCAGGTCAAAGAGCATTGCGATAACAGCGATATGTGTGCCGGACATTGCGAAGATATGCCCTATCCCTGCCCGATAGACCTTTGTTCTGTCCAGCAGGCTCATATCGCTTTTGTCGCCGCAGATAAGCGCCTGTGCAAAGGCTCCTGTCTCCGGCCCCATTGCCCCGGCGATGCACCTTGCGGTATAGTCTCTAAGGCGGGTTATCCCCCGCATCAAAGCGCTTCCGTACCTGCCCGTATGGACGAGGCCTTCAGCCTCTGCCCGCAGATATATCCCCTTGGGCAGATAGTAGCTTTTGGCAGGGAAGTCATCGCTGTCGGCAAGAGCCTCGGCTCTGCCGGTGACGCGGATGATCTCATAGGGCTCGCAGGCCTCCTCCGAGGTGAAGAGCATGGTCACGCTCCGACCCTCGGCCCTGCCGTCAACGGTGAGGATGAACCTACCGTCTTCCTGCACTCTGCAGTCGGTGACGGCGCCCTCGGCGGTGATGCTCCTGCCCTCCAGCTCAAGAGCGGGAGAGATATGAAAAAGGGCATACGCCCTGCCGCAGCAAAGTCCGCACAGGACGGAGATGCCTACAGCGGCGGCATATACCCTGTATTCAACAGCTGTAAGCAGTGCAAGCAGTGTCAGTGCTGCTGCCGCAGCGGCAAGCGGCAGAAAGCTGTCCCCCGCGGTGCAGTAAAGCAGCGTCCCCGCCAGGAACGAAAGCCCGCACCATGCCGCCTTGCGTTTCATTTTATCAGCCTGCAGGCCATGCGAAGGGCCTTCCTGCCAGCAGGTGGAAGTGGATGTGGAAGACGCTCTGTCCTGCGCTTTCGCCGCAGTTGGTCACAACGCGGAAGCCGTCCTTAAGGTCAAGCTCCTTGGCAAGCCTTGCAATGACCTCATAGATGTGCGCGATAACTGCGCTGTTCTCGGGGGTCACCTCGTCCAGCTTGGCGATATGCACCTTTGGGATAACGAGGATATGTGTCGGCGCAGTGGGCGCGATGTCCTTGAAGGCATAGCAAAGCTCGTCCTCATAGACCTTGTCCGAGGGGATCTCTCCCTTTATTATCTTGCAAAATAAGCAGTCGTTCATTCTGATACGCTCCCTTTCGGTTTATATTCCCTGCAGCCCCTGTGCGGGGCTTGCTTCGGTCACTTGATAAATTCTTCGGCGATAGTTCTTACTTGATCCAGAGCCTCGTCGATCTTGAAGCGGTCGCCGACGCCTGCCATAGCGCTGTCGGGACGTCCGCCGCCCTTGCCGCCGGTGAGGGCAGCTACCTTTCCGGCGATCTTTCCGGCGTGAGCGCCTCTTGCCAGCGCCTCCTTGCCGACGCCTACCGCAAAGTTGCCCTTTTCGCCGTCAACCCCGGCAAGGACGATTATCATATCGTCGTGGTTCGCCTTTATCTCGTCCGACATTTTACGCAGCACGTCTGCCTTGATGTTGGTGAGCATTGCAGATGCTACCTTGATGCCCTTTACCTCAACGGCTGCATCCATGATAGCCTTTGAACGGATATTTGCGATCTCGGACTGGAGTGAGTCGCGCTCCTTTTCCAGATCCTTTATCTCGGTCATGATCTGCCTGCAGCGGTTTACAAGCTCAAAGGGATTAGCCACCTTGAGCACCGAGGCTGCCGCCATGATCTGCTCGCGGTGCTGCTCGATAAGGTTCAGCACGTTGCGCCCCGTAACAGCCTCGATACGTCTTACGCCGGAGGCTACAGAGCTTTCGGAGATGATCTTGAACAGCCCGATGTGAGAGGTGTTCTCAACGTGGGTGCCGCCGCAGAACTCGATAGAAACGGCTCCCTCTTCATCGCCCATTGTAACTACCCGGACGGTAGCGCCGTACTTCTCGCCGAACAGCGCCATAGCTCCCAGCTGCTTGGCCTCTTCAATGGGCATCTCCCTTACGGTAACGTCAAGCGCCTGGAGAATGTACTTGTTCACCAGCGCCTCCACCTGCATTTTCTGCTCGGTGGTCATGCCCTCGAAGTGGCTGAAATCGAAACGTACTCTTTCAGCGTCCACAAGCTGACCCGCTTGATGAACGTGGTCGCCCAGCACCCTGCGGAGAGCCGCCTGCAGCAGATGTGCGGCGCTGTGGTTGCGCATGATGTCGCGGCGGTTCTGCTTGTCAACAGAGAAGTGAGCCTCCTGCCCGACGGCGATGCCCCCCTCAACTACCTTTACCTTGTGAGCGAACTTGCCCGCGGTGACCTTCATCACGTCCAGCACCTCGGCCTTGCCGCTGGCGGTCGTGATGAAGCCTTTGTCGCCGACCTGTCCGCCGCTCTCAGCATAGAAGGGAGTTTTTCCGGAAACGATGTAGTATATATTGCCGTCACAGCCGGCGTTTTCCACCAGCTCCTCCTCGGTGGCGATATAGGCGATCGTGCTGTCGTCCTCCAGCTTGTCATAGCCTGTGAACTCGGTGTGGAAGGTCTTGTCCATTTTCAGAAATACAGTATCGTCAGCGCCCATGTATTTTGAGCCGCCTCTTGCGATACGGGCGGTCTCACGCTGCTTTTCGTAGGCGGCGCGGTAGCCCTCCTCGTCGCAGGAGAAGCCCTTTTCCTCCAGTATCTCGCGGGTGAGGTCAATGGGGAAGCCGTGGGTGTCGGAAAGCTTGAAGCAGCTCTCGCCGTCAAGGACAGTCCTGCCTTCGGCCTGCATCTGTGCCACATATTCATCCAAAAGCTTCATGCCCTTGTCGATAGTATTGTTGAAGTTCTGCTCCTCGGTGGCAAGAAGCTTCACGATATATTCATACTTCTCCTCCAGCTCGGTGTATTCGCCCTTGGAGTTGTCAACGACCGTCCTCACGATATCCTTGAGGAAGGGCTTGTCGATGCCGAGCAGCTTGCCGTGGCGCACGGCGCGTCTGATAAGGCGGCGCATAACATAGCCTCTGCCCTCGTTTGAGGGAGGTATCCCGTCCGAGGCCATAAAGGTCACCGAGCGGATGTGGTCGGTGATAACGCGGACGGAAACATCCTTTTTATGCTCTTTGCCGTATTCAACTCCCGC
>ODAI013081703.1_pt1 | contig 21320 bp, 16 predicted proteins | sample 1539321 | NCBI WGS metagenome assembly ODAI01 (sample SAMN02144231, study PRJEB22623) | gut metagenome | biome: sheep rumen | host: Ovis aries | place: New Zealand | reverse complement strand
GATTACATACATAAACCGGCGAATATGATGAAGCGTATATTTTGTGCAGGGGCACTGATTATGTCTGCTATCGTGGCAAGCGCAAGCCTGGCTGATTCTCTGAGTGTCTGTAGCGTGAAGGTTGCAGGGCCATTCTCGACGCGAGGAGTGGTGTTTACGACCAAGGCAAATGCCGAGGGCAAATGCTATGAAGTGAAGGATGTTGCATGGGAAACTGATATGGACCTGAACCTGTGGAAAGGTTCGGGTGCCAGGGTTCTGCCTGCGAAGATATCTGACAACCCTGCTATTGTAATCAATGGGAAGGGGGTGTATCAGCTTGGATTCACCGTGCAAAACACACGATACCAGAAGATGTCGTTCTGTATTAGTTCCAAGGGCAGGAACAGTCTGTTTGTTGACGGTATCAGGCGTGACAAGAATATTGCCCTGTCAGCAGGACGTCATGAATGTGTCGTAAAACTGCAGGAGACAAATGATGATGCGGATACTGTCCGGATAATGGTAATGGTTGAACGTGCTGACAGCCTGAGGGACTGCTATACTGAGATAAATCCCAGTGGAAAGCGATACTACTGTTTCGAGGACCAGATGTCGAACGAGCATATCGGTAGGACTAGAATAAGCGCTACGGGCAGATATGTTTATCAGCAAAAATATATAACAAAGCTGGATGGGAATACCGATTGGACGAAGGAAATCATTGACACACGTAACGGGAACAGGTATAACGCTGATGATTTTGTGCAATGGGCTGCCAAGGATGACAGGTATATTACATCTGGCAAGAACCGTGAAAATCACGTTGTATATAAATACAAGGACTTACAGAGCGGACACTGCACGGCATTATTTACATATGCGGGGAAGAATAGCGTGCAATTCTGTGCCGGGGATTCTAAGATGCTGGTAACTGAATGTGTTGAGGGGCCTAAGGAGAAAAACAGTGACGTGCACCAGATTATTATGCCTGATGACCGTATCGAGGGTTGGCGTAATCGTTATAACCTGTCCCTGATAGATGTAAAAACGGGAGAAATACGTCAACTGACAAAGGGCACGCGTACGGCCGGTGGTATTGTCAGCGAGGATGGTTCAAAGGTCTTACTTACATCCTATTGGGGCGATACTACCAAGAGGCCGTTCAGTTTCAGTTCCTGCTACCTGATGGATCTTGGTACCGATGTTGTAGATACCATATATGCTTGCGATGGTTTTATAAGTGGTGCCGTATTCTCGCCGGATGCAACTCAGATTCTGTTTGAAGGAAGCGCGGAGGCTTTTGGGGGTATCGGCAATGTGTGTCCCGAGGGAATGATTCCTAACATATTTGACCATGACCTGTTCCTATACGACATCAAGACACGCAGGTTCACACCACTGACTGCAGATTTCGACCCAAGTGTGACGTCGATGTGTTGGTCTAAGGCTGATGGTTGTATCTATGCCTATTGCGAGGACAAGGACGAGATGGGGATATTCCGCCTGAATCCACGTGCTCCTAAGAATAATGGAAAATATGTCTGGACAAGGCTCAGGTTGAATGAAAACTATGTTTTCAGCGGATGGGATATGGCCGGAAAGAAGGCTGTAATCTCGTATGTAGGACAGGGGGCGACTACGGCTGAACGTAGTTGGGTAATGGATTTGTCTGAGGGCAGGCAGATTTTGCTGGATGACCTGAATCCCAGGACGATGTCGGACATCAGGATTGGTGAGTGCCGGACGTGGTCGTTCAGGTCAGAACGTGGTGACAGTATATATGGCTGCTATTATCTGCCTCCGTATTTTGATGCAAGCAAGAAGTATCCGATGCTGGTGTATTACTATGGTGGATGTTCGCCGGTAGGAAGATACTTGAACAGTTCATATAACTACGAAGCATGGGCGTCAATGGGGTATGTGGTGTATGTCTTGCAGCCCAGCGGTTGCAGTGGCTTCGGGCAGGAATTTGGCGCACGCCATTCCAATGCCTATGGTGATTATACTGCCAGTGACATTATTTCGGGTACAAAACAGTTCTGTCGGGAACATCCATTTGTAAATGAGAAGAAAATTGGTTGCTTGGGTGCTTCCTACGGTGGATTTATGACACAGTATCTGCAAACGCAGACCGATATTTTTGCTGCCGCTGTTTCGCATGCGGGAATATCAAACCCGACAAGCTACTGGGGTGAAGGGTATTGGGGGTATAGCTATAGTGCATGTTCTGCACCTAACTCATACCCGTGGAATAATGCGAAATTATATACCGAGCATGCCCCACTCTTCAATGCCGACAAAATTCACACTCCATTGCTGTTCTTGCATGGTAGTGCTGATACTAACGTGCCTGTAGGTGAAAGCATACAGATGTTTAATGCATTGAAGATTCTGGGTCGTAAAACTGCGTTTGTAATGGTTGATGGGGAGAATCATTACATATCAAACTATCATAAGCGTATCAAGTGGCACAACAGTATTATGGCTTGGTTCCAGAAATGGCTTCAGGATGATCCTACGTGGTGGAACGACCTGTACCCGGAAAAGAACTTGTAAAAGATGATATATCCAGAGAATTTTGAACACAAGATCGGATTTGACGAGATAAAGAAACTGCTGTCACAACACTGTCAGAGTGAACTGGGCCGTGAGAGGGTGTGCCAGCTGGAGATGCTGACCGATGCTGGTCTAATTACACTGCGACAGCAGGAAACGATGGAATTGAAGCGTATCTTGGAGGAGGGTGCGGAAATTCCGGATATGTTCTTTTGTGACTTGCGTCCGACAATACAGCGCATACGTATTGAGGGGACGCATATTGAGGAGGATGACTTGGATAAACTGAAAAAATCTCTCGACACCCTTCACTCGTGGCTGAGAATAATCCGTACAGATGATGGTGATGGGCAACTTTACCCTGCTCTGAACAAATTGTCGTACGGGGTGTTTACGTTCATTGCTGTTGCCTCGGTTATTGACAAGACTATTGACAAATACGGGAAAATTAAAGATGACGCTAGTCCCGAGCTGGCACGAATCCGTCGTGAATTGCGTTGTAGCGAGGGAAGTGTTAACCGCACGTTGCACAGCATTCTGAAAGGTATCAAGGACGAGGGGCTTGTTGCTCAGGACGTTACACCGACATTCAGGGAAGGCCGACTGGTAATCCCGGTAAGTCCTGCCTTGAAGAGACGGTTGCGTGGTATCGTTCATGACGAAAGCGCTACGGGCAAGACTGTGTTTGTAGAACCGCAGGAGGTGGTTGAGGCTAACAACCGAATTCGCGAGCTTGAAAGCGAGGAACGACGTGAGGTTATTCAGATTCTGAAACATATAACGATGCTGGTACGGCCAAATACAAAGGAATTGCTGCGTGCCTTTGACTTCCTGGCTGACTTGGAGTTTGTACGTGCCAAGGTCAGATTTGCACATCAGACTAATGCGGTCTGCCCGCAAATTCTGCGATATCCGTTTATTGACTGGACTATGGCTCAACATCCGCTCTTGAAATTGTCGTTACAGCGTCAGGGCAAGGGGATTGTTCCTCTGGACATTAAACTGGACAAGAAAAACCGCATACTGATTATTTCTGGACCTAATGCCGGAGGCAAGAGTGTTTGCCTGAAGACTGTGGGGTTGATTCAGTATATGTTGCAATGTGGTCTGCCTGTTCCGGTTGGGGAGGACAGTCGTATGGGGGTCTTCGAAAAACTGGGTATAGACATTGGTGACGAACAGAGTATCGAAAATGACTTGTCCACATATTCGAGCCATTTGCTGAACATGAAAAACATGATGAAGTTGGCTTCGCCTGCTACATTACTCCTGGTGGATGAGTTTGGTGGGGGTACCGAGCCGACGATAGGTGGTGCGATTGCCGAGGCTATCCTGAAACGGTTTGTGCAGCGCAATGCCTATGGTATTATTACCACGCACTATCAAAACTTGAAGCACTTTGCTGAGGAAAACGAAGGGGTGATTAACGGGGCGATGTTATATGACAGACAAAAGATGCAGGCTCTGTTCCAATTGCAGATCGGAAATCCGGGAAGCTCTTTTGCTATTGAGATAGCGCGCAAGATAGGTATTCCTGAGGATATCATTGAGGATGCTACTAAACTGGTGGGTAAGGATTATGTAAATGCCGACAAATATCTCCTGGATATTGTACGGGACAAACGGTACTGGGAGGGTAAGCGACAGACTATCCATTCGCAGGAAAAACATATGGATGAGACTATCCGCCGTTACGAACGGGAAATCGAAGAGCTGAAAAGAAAACGCCAGGAAATCATCCAGGGAGCGCGTCAGCAGGCTGAGGAAATAATCCAGAACTCGAATGCTGTCGTTGAGAATACTATACGAGAAATACGTGAAGCACAGGCTGAAAAGGAGCGTACTCGCGAAATCAGGAGCGAATTGAACGAATTTCGTGAACAGCTTAACGTATCTACGCATAGTGAACAGGATGATATTATTGAAAAGAAAATGCGACAAATACAGGAGCGTCGCAAGCGTCAGGAACAGCGAAGACAAGACAAAGCAAGAGAACAAAATAGCCAGCCAATGCAGCAACCTCTGTTGAGTGGACTGCTTGGAGCACTGCAGAACAAGGCTCAGAAAGATATTTTTGCCATAGGTGAACCTGTTAAGATAAAAGGGACCACGGCAATAGGAACGGTTGAGAAGGTTAATGGAAATAAAATCACTGTACTGTTCGGGATGGTACGCAGTACTTTGGATGTATCCAAATTAGAACCTGCGAAAGTGCAGAAGAACGCCAAACAAGACATACGCCTTACAACATATGTCAGTCGCGATACACAAAACCGAATACGCGAAACTCACCTAAATTTCAACCCAGAAATTGACATCCGGGGAATGCGTGGTGATGAAGCTATTGAGACGATAACGCACTATATGGACGATGCTATTCTGGTTGCTGCAAGCAGAATACGTATTCTGCACGGAACTGGTAATGGCATTCTCAGACAACTGGTTCGTCAATACCTGAATACCCTGCCTCAGGTACGTTCTGCACGTGACGAGGATGTACGGTTTGGGGGCGCAGGAATAACTATCGTTGAATTGAATTAGAACGGGAGACCTACAGCAAAGTGAAAGGTAAAGTCACGTTTGAAATTAGGATGAATGAATGGATAATGGCGCTCACTGTCATCAAAGGCCGGATTGATTGCCTTCATACCACCATCAAAACGTAATATAAAATAATTGAAGTTGAGACGAAGTCCCAGGCCATAGGCAACTGCTATCTGCTCCCAGCAGGTACTCCATTTAAACTGACCGCCTGGCTGGTCTTTATAGTCCCTTAGGGTCCAGATATTACCGGCATCTATAAACAACGCGCCATCTATTTTCCAGAATAAATGTGTGCGAAGTTCTATATTCATATCCAATTTAAGATCGCCTGTCTGGTTAATAAAATCTATCTTACCATCTGTTCCTATAAACCTGCCTGGACCTAATTCACGAACGCTCCAACCACGTACACTGTTGGCTCCGCCACTGAAATAGCGTTTCTCGTAAGGAAGGATATCACTGTTGCCATAGGGATAAGCTATGCCTAAACCAAAATGAAGGGCAATTGAGGAACGACGGGATATCCGAATGCTCTTGCTGATATCGAAGTCAAACTTGGCATATTGAGCATATGCAACATTAAATAGTTTGTGATGTCCCAACGAATCCTTCCTGGTATCGGCAAGGCTACATATCAAATCAAGCAGGTTACCTGCAGTTTCCAAATTTAAGCTTAAAGTATAGGCATCCTTTCCATAAATACCCGCAGGTGTAGCGGCACCGACACTGGAATACTTATATTTATACCCCAGTCGTAATATAAACAGGTTTTGATAATTGTATGCAATAATGGCATTGCGGCTCTCGGGATTTGCAATATACTTCTCGTAAAAGGTCTCACTAATCCAGGGCATGAAAACATAGTTCAGGTCAAACAGGTCAAATCTGTGGGTATGCCTGCCGCCGCCACGTCCCCAACGGTATTTCCATGAGGTTGTGAGAACACGGCGATGAAACTCTGGGCGATTCTGACTGTCAAATGCAACACTGAGCTCACTGAATGCCTGAGCCCTACGCCTAAATGCACGCGAAAGAAATGGAAATTTGAAGTCGGGGAAGGTTAGACCTGCCTCGATATTGTATTCGAAAAAATTCTGATTCTCATAGCCATGTAGATTACGTATGGCTTCGAAAGCAGTACGTAATTTTATGGAAAATAACTCCGAACCATGAAATGCATTCTTGTTTTGATAGGTCAACTGTACTGCAGCACCTAAATCACCAGCTGTATTCGTACCATCAAGTGACAGTTGTACGCTGTTTAGTTTGGCTGGTGTTATCTTGATTTGTGCGTCCAGAACTGTACTGTCTGCTTCGTTTTCCTCAAGATGCACATTGGCGGCTGCAATGGCCACCATACGATTCAGGCGTGAATATGTGTCAGCTACATTCTTCTCGCGGTAGATATCTCCATCGAACAGGCTATGACTGTTATTCAGGACGTTTTCTCTAATCCACAGCTTGTTTCCACTGGTACGGTCGTAAGTAAAACGAACACTGCCGATAGTATATTGAGAATGTGAAACAGGATCGTGATGCTCATTGTCACGATACTTATGGATTACCATTTTCAAATACACATCATTGGGACTGCCAAGTGTATCAACAATATAACTGATACAGTCACGATTGAATTTGAAATAGCCACAATTCTGTAAATGTGACATAATACGTGAACGTTCGCGATTAAGAACATTCGCATCAAATGCCATTCCTTTTTTCAGAAGGGTTTCATGTTCTATCTCACGAACTCGTTCTATCAGAGTTGTATCTTCGAATTCTGTATCAATACTGTCAATATAATATCGAATGCCCGGATGTACCAAATACTTAACCTTAATCTTATGCCCTTTCGTTGTCTCAATACGATCAACACGCGCATGCAAATATCCCATATTACGCATAGCATCCTGTATATTCTGCTGCGAACGCGTGCTTAAAAGTGAATCATATACGACGGGAGCCTCTCCCATCCGACGTATGAAATTCTGAAAAGCACTGTTGCTTTTAGGATTACTCATTAGATAGATACCCAAAGGAACCTTGAGTGCAGAAAACCAACGCTGATTGGGATGCTGACGCACATATCCGGAAAGTGACGATATATTAACATGGGCACTATCTGACCTGACACGCACATCTGTCAAAAGATAGTCTCCCTCCTGTAGATACTTCCTGCTACTGCATGACAACAAGCATGCAAGACAAAACAAGCATGCAACCATACAATGCAAGAAGTACTTTACAGAGTGTATCCTCATCAGCAGGGAAAGTGAGATAAATAAGCGCGAGAGGTTATTCCTCGTCGTTGTCAATATTCAGGTTTCCCAAATCCTCGCCATCACCATCATCATCAACTGAAGAATTAACGCCATCGGAAAAATTGCTGTAGAATGTTTCGTCCAGCTGTTCTTCATCAATGCTGTCATCGATGTCATCGTTCAAGTTTTCATTATCAATATCCGGTACGTCTTCATCATCTTCGTCAAAGCCCTTGGCTGAACCCTTGCGTAAGTTGCCGTTTTCGTCGTATTTGTCCTCATTAAGATGCAACTTGGCTACAGGTTCCTTCTTCTTTGCGAAAATTGCTTCAATCCACGTACCTTTTACAATTTCCAAAACCTCGAACCCTTGAGCCAGTTTTTTTTCTAGAGTACCTCCTTCCATGTGCAGGCGCTTGGCAGGCAATATCGTATTGCTGATGTCAAATGCACTCAGTATAATATCTTTTTGGCTCAAAGAAATACTATCCCAACCTCCGCCAAAATTACGATCTATCAACTCCAGAAGAGTCGCAGCAGTAATATGCCTTACATTCTCATAACTAAGATCCGAAAGACGGGTAATATGCTTGCGACGAATAGCAACCCAACCTTTTTTCTTATTGCAATGTTGGAAAGTAACCCATTCTCCATTCTCGTATTTTTCACATTCACGCTGGTCATTTACGTTGTAATGGGCTACTTCGAAGCACAAACGAATAATATTCAACAATTTGTCTTCGCTTAGCGAAAAACTGCCATCATCCTGCTCGTCTTCCCATGCACGTTTGATTTCATGCTCACTGACATTCCATACATTTGTAGCATTCAAGTCCAAAATGCTGTCCAACACATAAGTCTCTACACCTTTTTCTTTTCCCATATTCTGATTTTTTATTTGTCAATCTAAATAATATAGTTTCGGATTATTGCATTTGCGTATAGTCCTTGGCAAGTCCGCCTTTACCGGTTTCTTTATACACGCTTGGAAGGTCATGCCCTGTCTGGTTCATCACTTCTAAAACCTTATCAAACGAAACCCGATGAATGCCATCGGTAAATGTACTGTAGATATTGGCATCCAAAGCACGTGTTGCTGCATAGGCATTTCTTTCTATACATGGAATCTGAACTAATCCACATACTGGGTCACATGTCATACCAAGATGATGTTCAAGTCCCATTTCAGCAGCGTATTCAATCTGTGCGGGACTACCGCCAAACAACTGGTTGGCAGCAGCTGCAGCCATGGCACATGCTACACCAACCTCGCCCTGACAGCCAACTTCTGCACCTGATATTGATGCATTTGTCTTAGCAACATTGCCAAACAATGCAGCAGTTGCAAGTGCCTTCAATATACGATTTTCGGAAAAATCACGACTCCTCCACAAATGATAGAGTACGCTGGGTAAAACACCGCATGAACCGCATGTAGGTGCAGTTACAATACGTCCGCCTGAAGCATTTTCCTCGCTTACAGCCAAGGCATATGCAAATACAAGTCCGCGAGTACGCAGATTATCCTTGTAACCGGTGGCCTTAACATAGTACGAAGCTGCTTTGCGGCGTAGGTGCAACGGACCGGGTAGTACACCCTCGGCATCAAGACCGCGTTCAACAGCATCCTTCATAACATCCCACACCTCTTTAAGAAACGCCCATATCTCGCTACCCTCACGCTCCTCTACATATTCCCAATAGGATTTTCCGCTCCATTCACAATATTGTAATATCTCCGTCATTGTATTCAAGTCATACAGTTCGGGTAGTGAGATAGTACTTTTGCCCTCCTCGGCCAAGGCACCGCCACCAATACTGAACACCGTCCACGGATTAGTATATCTTTTACCCTCGCGACATTCTAACTTTATGCCATTTGGATGAAAATCCAGAAAATCCTTGCTCCATATTAATTCTGTCTTTTCCTCGGTAAGGACGTCCAGTACGGCACGGTCAGTCATATGTCCTCTGCCAGTTGCACTCAAGGAACCATATAATGTCACCCGATACCCATCTGCATCAGGAAAACGTCTTGAATATAACTCAGCAGCCTTGCGCGGCCCCATTGTATGACTGCTACTGGGACCTATGCCTATACGAAATATCTCCTTAATTGTTTTCATGTCTGATATTATGTCTATATACTAAATCAGTTGGACTTCCACAGCAAAACGTCCTCTGTAGTACCTGCTGTACCATATGTCGGAATGCAACCGGTCGTATAGATAGAACCTATATACGGATCCATATGACTTGTTTTGTCATCCCATCTTACGTTCTGACCAAAACACTCAAAATTCAAATTACAAGTTACTTCTGCCTTACAGAAATCATAAGGACCGCCATCTGGAATATTAAAATCAGCGTACGAATACAGTAACCATCCGTCATAGTCAGGATTGACAGGATTGACGGGAGTAATAACATCTTCGGTCATTTCTGTAACAACAGAAGGACCCTCGGCCTGGGTTGTCCATTTAAGTGTTATTTTACCCTTGATCATACCGGTAAGAACACCGTTGCTCTTACGGACGCAATAGACACGGACCTTGTCACCTGGTCCAATCTCGCCACGCTCAGTATCCTCGCCTATACCGTCTTTTTTGACCTTGTAGTCAAATCCCTTCCAAGTTGGCGGAACAACATCATAATCCGAGCCACACGAAGAAACAAAGAGCAGGCTAAATAGAGCACTCACGAATAAAATGAATTTCCTTATCATAACTTTGTAATATTACTTTATAATCAAATTCAGTCTTTTCAACTCCTCTGTCAGACGTTGTACAGGCAATCCCATAACATTATAGTATGAGCCGTTTAAGCTTGTAACCCCGACGTACCCTATCCATTCCTGAATACCATAGGCTCCAGCCTTGTCCAGGGGACGATACTTTCGGACGTAATATTTAATCTGTTCATCACTTAGTCCAGCAAACGTAACATCGGTGACACAACTGAATGTCGAATAGCAATTTGAACCTGAACTGTTCCAGCGCAGAGTAACTCCTGTTATAACCTGATGCGTCCTGCCGCTCAATTTGTGTAACATACAGATGGCATCAGCTTCGTCCTTTGGCTTACCCAAAACTTCGCCATCCAGCCACACAATTGTATCTGCCGTTATCAGCAAATAATCTTCTGACAATCTATATGACTCCGCTTTTTTACGTGATATGTATTCGGCAATTTCACACTTCCCAAGACCATTGGGATAAGATTCATCTATACCTTTCATGACAAGAACCTGAAAGTCCAGGTCAAGTCCGTCAAGCAGTTCCTTTCTTCTGGGAGAATTAGAAGCCAGTATTATTTTCATTACCAAACAAACGACATATTATCATTCATCCATAACCCCTGTGCCTTCAACACTTGTTCAACAACATCCCGGGCACAACCCATTCCACCGTCCTTGTGACTAATATAAACAGAGATATCACGAATCTCTGGAGAAGCATCACGTGGACAGCATGGGCAGCCACAACGTTTCATCATTTCGTAATCAGGTATATCATCGCCCATGACAATGACATCCTCGTCCTTCAACGAATATTTTTTCAGCAACTCTTCGTAAACATCAATCTTACGACTAACGGCTATATGTACATCCTGACAACCTAATTTGACATATCTGTTACGTACGATTTCACTGAAACCACCCGAAATTATAGCAATCCTCAAACCAACCTTGGCAGCATGATGAACTGCATATCCGTCCTTTACATTGGCGCTGCGCTGAGGCTGTCCGTCTGCAGCAAGTGGAGTCGTATTGGCACTCAACACTCCGTCAACGTCAAATATTATCAGTTTTATCTTCTTCAGGTCGTAATTTATCATAATGTACAATGGATTTACTTAGAGTTTCATACACAACACGCAAATATGGGTCGTCAATCATGGCAAGATGAGCGGCTATAACCTTATCGTCACCACGTACTGCCGGACCCGTTTGGGCTTCGCGCGGATGCATTTGGTGTACCTTGGCCACTGTCTCGTCAATCAGTGGAAGCATCATGCTGAATTGTATTCCGTTTCGTTCCAGTAACCCTGCAGTCAAATCAAACAGGTGATTTGTAAAATTACAGCATAACACGGCTGCCAGATGCAATATTTTTCTTCGTTTACTGTCCATCACCATCACCTGGTCCGATATGCTATGTGCCAATTGCTGCAGCACAGCCATGTCCTCTTTCATGGCAGTTTCAACAAAAAAGGGAACATCATGCATATTAGGCTGACGGTTATTGCTGAATGTCTGCATAGGATAAAGAACTCCGCGATGGGAATAGGGCAAAATATCCATTGGAACACCGCCTGCTGTATGAACGACCAAGGTATCGGGATTGGCCAATACAATAGAATCGGATATGTCCTGCAAGGCATCGTCATTAATGCTTATTACGACGACCTGTACATCATCTGCTATCGGTTCCAGTCCATCCCTGCCTCCACACATCTGAACACAGTGCCCAGCCTGCAGAAAAGACTCTTTCAGGTGACTTGCCACGCGACCTCTGCCAACCAACGCAATTTTCATATCTCCCTTTTTCTTAGGCAAAGTATGGATATTACATTACTAATTTGTAACTTTGCACGCGCAAAGATAACAAAAAAACAGTCATAACGTACAAGAAAACGGACCATTTTTGCGTTATATAACAGTATGAAGCGTTTCTTTCTATATATAACAACATTATTCGTCTGTCTTGTGGCAGGAGCACAGGACACAATACGTGTACAGCTCAAAGGTCGCGTCATTGACGAAAAGAACGAGCCGGTAAGCTTTTGCCTAATCAACGTACAAGGACAGGCAATAGGTACTACAGCCAATATTAACGGTGAGTACAAGTTGTCCTTCAACACGGCAGATTCGGTAGTTATAACCTATCAAATGTTTGGTTATAAAAAGCGCACACGCGTATTGCGCAAGCCACAAGGAAACCTGACCCTGAATATTGTGATGTACGATGGTGGGCACGAACTCAGTGAGGTGGAGGTACGTGAACTGCGCAGGCAGATGAACCAGAACACACAAGTCACTACAACCGAGCTCAAAACCATGCCATCAACTACAGGCAATGCTGTAGAGGAGCTTGTAGCAACACAGGCAGGGGTCACACAACGCAACGAACTTTCCAGCCAATATAACGTACGTGGAGGTTCGTTTGACGAAAACTGCGTATATGTCAACGGCATAGAGATTTACCGTCCCCTTTTGATGCATACAGGCGAACAGGAAGGTCTTTCGGTCATCAATCCATACATGGTTGAAAAGGTCAATTTCAGTGCAGGAGGTTTTGATGTGCGCTATGGCGACAAGATGTCCAGCGTACTGGACATAACATACAAGAAGCCAAAATCATGGGAAGGAAACATTTCGGCTTCCCTGCTGGGTGCAAGCGGGTACATGGGATACGGCAACAGGAAAGTAAGCTTCATGCACAGCCTGAGATACAAGACAAATTCTTATATGTTGGGTGCCATGAAAGACAATAGCGAGTACAGCCCCAATTTCATCGACTACCAGGCATATCTCAGTTGGAAGCCAACTGACAAATGGACAGTTGACGTAATGGGTTATATATCGAACAACAACTACAAATTCACGCCAAAGACACGTAACACCAGTTACGGTACATTGGATAACATCAATAATTTTCAGGTATATTTTGACGGCTGGGAGCAAGATGTTTTCCGTACGTATATGCTGAGCGGTACTGCGAAGCGCCAGTTCGGGAAAAAAAGTTCGCTGACGTTTGGCTACAGTTTCTTCAAGACTAATGAACGTGTTACATATGATATCCAGGGACAATACTGGCTGTACAATACTGCAGCAGGCAGCAACCTTGCAGTGGGCACATATATGGAACATGCCAGAGACTTTCTGCGCAGCAGCCAGCACACCTTGCGTGCAGACTATCAGTACAAGACAAGCAAGCACGATATACTGGCAGGCTTCCTGTATAGGCATGAATATGTGGAAGAACAGTCCAGACAGTGGGAATACCGGGATTCCAGTGGGTACAGTATGCCGCGCACACCAGACAGACTGGAAGTAATATACAACCTGTACGGCAACAACGCCATCAAATCCAGCCACATTGAAATGTACCTGCAGGATACATACCGCCGCGAAACGGCCAAAAGCATCATTAGCATCAACTATGGTATGCGTATGTCGTACTGGACATTCAACAAGGAGTTCCTGTGCTCGCCTCGCGTCAGCATCGGATACATTCCCAAGAGTCATGACAAACTGACCCTGCGCCTGGCTACTGGTCTGTATTACCAGAGGCCATTCTACAAGGAGCTGAAGGACACCGTGACGTACGGCAGGAATACAGTTATCCAGATTAACAGCGATATCCGGAGCCAACGGTCATTCCAGGTCATAGGAGCTGTCGATTACCGTTTCAAGATTGGTACAAGACCGTTCCTGTTCAGCACCGAACTATACTACAAGGCACAAGACCGTCTGAACCCATATACCGTCAATAACACAAAGGTTGTCTATTACGGACACAATTGTGCAACAGGTAACGTAATGGGTGTTGATTTCAAGCTGTTCGGTCAGTTTGTTCCAGGTACAGATTCATGGCTTACCTTCTCGCTTATGAGGGCACGCATGACCCTGAACGGACGGAACATACCGCAACCGACGGACCAACTATGGAGCCTGAATATGTTCTTTACTGACTATTTCCCGCACACGACACGATGGAAAATGAACCTGCGTGCGGTATTCTCGGGTGGCATACCTCATGGTGCGCCTCATACAGGTCTGGAAAAACACGTATTTCGCTCATCTGCCTACAAGCGTGTTGATGTGGGACTGAGCTATCGTGCACTGAACAACGAAGACCGCCACCTGAAACGCTGCAACAGCATAAAGAACATATGGCTGGGCCTGGATTGCCTGAACATCTTCGGTTTTGACAATGTCAGCGGATATTATTGGGTAACGGACGTCAACAGCAACCAGTACGCGGTTCCCAACTATCTTACAGGACGTCTCTTCAACTTCAAGTTGAGCGTCGATTTCTGAACAGGCGTGTAAAACAGCAATTATCCGTTACTTGATACGCAGGAAATCGCTGATAATCCTGCCTATCGTCTTGTAGTTGTTGACGAATGCCTCCAAAACCTTTGTCGTCTGCACGATACCATCCTTGGAAAATGAAGTGGGGGTTATGTAATAGTCTGCAACAGCAGCAGGAATGAGACAAGAAGCACCTGCAGCCAGCGGAACGACATCACCCGTCGAGCGAATCCTTATCTTGCAGTCACCTTCCATATTCATCAATATCACGAACGAATCGTACTTGGTCATGTTACGATGATGCTCGAAAGCCGTTTCCACTATATTGATACTGAAATTGGGAGTGTTCAGCAATTCGGATGCCGTATAGCTTTCGTCACGTGATTCGGTACGATACTCAGGATATACAGTAAAATCTATCGCCTTTGCTGCCAATTGGGTATGCAACGCTCTGGGTTTACCGTCCAGACCAGGACGGTTATAGTCATAGATTCGGTAGGTAATATCACTCGCCTGCTGAATTTCGGCCAGTTTTATGCCACTGCATATGGCATGTATGCGACCGGCTGGAAGATAGAACACATCACCTTTGCTTACATAATGCTTGCACAGCACGTCACATATTGTTCCATCCTGGACACGCTGCCTGTATTCCTCGGGGCTTACATGCTGCTTGAGACCTGCATACAGGAAAGAGCCCGGCTTGGCTTCCATGATATACCACATCTCGCTCTTTCCAGGCTTGTTGTGCTCCCTTTGGGCCATGACATCATCAGGATGAACCTGAATGCTGAGATCCTGCCTGGCATCGATAATTTTGGTGAGTAAAGGCAGCCTGTCATGATAGTCCCTGGCAGTCTTTCTTCCCAAAATCTCGGCAGGACGACGACTTATCACGTCATTCAGCCTGTAATTGGCCCAAGTACCGTTCTCGATTACAGATTCGTTGCCGTCGATACCGGAAACCGTCCAGTCCTCGGTACCCCACACCAGGGTCTTGCGGTTAGGCTTGAACAACATTGGATACAATTTGTTGCGTGAAGACTCGACAACACATCCGACTGTCATTATGCGAGTGTCTTGCATTGCGGTCATTTCGTGCGAAGTACACTTGTCCACATATACAAAAGTATCCTTGCCACAAACCGTTTCCTTACCGTCCAGGATAACGTTCAGCTGCCCTTCCAATACATAGAAACCCTCCTGCATATCAGGATGCACATGAGCGACAGCCACCTCACCGCATTTCAAGTCCGTGACAGCAATCTGCGTAATGGAACAACCGGATTCATTGCTATCCAGCAGAACATGCTTCTCTCCCACTCCATGGGCTGTGGGAACAGGCTTTATGTCTTTCAGTTTTCTAATCATTCCAGTACCATTTGATATACATTGGTCTCCTTCTTTTGGAAACCGACACTACTATACAAGGCATTGGCAGCAACACGCGCAGGCTTGGAAGTCAGGTGCAATTCAATCGGTGCCAGCTCACGTGCACGATTCAGGACATACGAAATCAATTCACTGCCTATATGCCTGCCACGACATTCCTGGCTGACTACTACATCCTCTACCGACGCTTTGCGGCCGGTAGGAGAAACATATACGCACAACGTTGCACAGCCAATGATCTCACCTTCGGTATAAATATACAGGTGACAGTTAGCGTCCGCTATGACAGCGCGCAGCTTATCTTCATCAAACACGCATCTCCGGCTCAGCTGACCCATGAGTGTGGATAACTGGGTGTAAGCCTCGGTACTATAAGATTTCAGTTCAGTAATCATATCAGCAATCGTTCGTTTTCATAATCACCCTCGAAGAGAGTAATCAGCTTTTTCTTTATCAATGACAAACGCCAACGGTACAGCAGATATGCAATAAAGAAATATACTGCTGTCTGAATCCACAATGCACGGAATTCGGGATAGACATCGGCAAAACCTGCTCCCATGCTCTGAATGCGCACATAAGCATGCATTCCAAATGTCGAGGGCAGACAATAGCTGACATAACGCCAGAAAGCAGGCTCATGACTGGCTGGCCAGATGACGCCGCTGACAAACAGCATCGGTACGCTTAGCGAAACAAATATCATAATACAATCCTCGCGCCTGTAAACCAGACATGACAACACTACACCCATGAAGATACATGCCAATAAATATGGTACAATCACAACGAGATATGTCAGATAGTCACCCAAAGACGGCAAACCAAAAAACCAGGTGATAAATGTAAACATATACACAGCCATTATCAGGTATAACGCAAAATAAGGAATACTCTTGCCTATGATTATCTCGACCGGACGCTGATACAGCTGGTACAATGTGTGCATTTTCCTTCGGTAGGTTTCACGTGCACGTCCCATGCTCATTCCTATGCCCAAGAGTAATGTCTGTTGCAATATGAGCATCAGGACCGGAGGCATGATAAAGGCCGCAAAACCGCTTTGCGTATTGTACAGAGGCGTATAATAATAACTTATGGGCTGACGTGCGACTTTGTTCTGCTGCTTTGTTCCGGCGCCCAGGTAATTGATGGAAATGTCCTTGTTCATATCCAGTACGGTCATGTTCGTGGCGAGTGCTACACCTTTGTAATATAACGAAGATGCCATGTTTATATACAATCCAATACGCGTCTGCCGCTCTCTTTTGATATCTCTCTCAAAACTCTCGGGTATATGCACTATGGCAAAGACCTTCATCTGACGCATCAGTTCCTCAGCCTGGTTCATATCCGTACACAGCTGAACCACCCAGGCGCCCTGAGTAGCATCCAGGCGATGCGCAAAATCACGGGCAATGCTGCTTTTTGAATCATCGACAACAGCTGTAGGCACATCCGTCATTACCTCGGTATGGTAAATGGCACCATATACCAACGGATAGGCCAATGGCAAGAACAGGATGAACGTCAACACACCATGGTCATGCATTATCTCGTATAGCTCATGTCCGGCAATGCTTATTATTCTAAGAAACTTCTGTATCATTATTTCACCTGTTTATACAGCCTATGGCCTGTAACTGTAATCAGTAAATATCTTGTTATACCGTCTTAACACCAGGACTGGCAGCAACATAAAAATCGTCAATGCTGCCACATTAGCCCATACGTACACGATGGAATAGCCGTTCAGCGCCTGATTCACATAAATCAGGTAATAATGACGAAGCGGGAATATATTGACGACATACTGCAAATACCTGTCCATAGCCAGCGTTGGGAAGCTGTAGCCCGAAATGGACATGGACACGACCCCTATCAATGAGCATACACTCATCGAGAAACGCATCATTCCCGGAAAGACCGCAAAGACAAATATCGCCATTCCCTGCGCAGCAAATACGGTAAGCCAGCCAATCAAGACCATGTTGATAAATGCGCAATGGCAGGGATAGTACAAAATCTTGTACAGATATACGTCCATAAACAGGAATATGAGCATATACAACAATGTCTGAGGCAGTAACTTGCCCATCAGTATTACGGCAGGATTATGATTTCCCATACGGTAGAGATCAAGATGCGTTTCCATCTTCCATTCCATACCGATAGTATAGGACGTGCTGATCAATATACACAATATCAGGACGCCAGGCAGAATAACATTGCAGAGCAATATGGCATAATTTATCCACGGATTGCCCAAAGGATGAGTCTCAAGCACAATCGGCTGGGTTGCAGCCATTGCTCTGCCCAATGTATTGCCCCTGGCTGTCATTGTGCTCCTGTTCACGCTAATGCTAATCAGCTCGCTCGACAGATACATCTCCTTCATAAGCATGGCACTGGGCAGGAAATACGTTTCGTTTGTATAAAACGATATCGAAGGATGACGCTGGGACAAAGCCTTGGACGTAGTGCCTTTGGGTATGTGGTAAATAGCACATATTTCGCCCCTCTGCATCGCCTGGCGCGCCTCGTGGAAAGATGGATATCTTGCAACAAGGTCAGTTTCAGCCATTGCGTCCAAGGTACGAACCAGCGAACGGCTAATCACCGTATTATCCTCGTCCACAAGACCTGCCGGCAGATTTACTGGAAGTCCGTCGCCCATTACCGTGGTAAACAGGAAAATACTGGTAACGGGTACAATTAACATACTGAACAAAAACATCGGCCTGCGCGAGAACATATGCATCTCACGGTGAGCAATCAGCCGGATCCTTGTCAGTACATTCCTTATGGTCATATCACTATTACTCTTCTATAACCCCACTCATACCAGACACGATGCCATCGACCTTGTCTATCGGAGTAATCCGCACCTCGAACACCTTCAGGTCAATACCGTCCAAGGCCTTAGTTGCCTTCCACGCCGCGAAATTACCTACATTCTTAATACGTGTCACCTTGGCTTTGACCGTTTTGTTGATACCAGGCACAAATATATTGCAAACCTTGCCGTTACTGAACTGCTGTAACTTATCCTCACGTACGTTAAAGGTAAACCACACCTTGTTGACCATTGCAACGTTCATGATGGGAGCACCGCTTCCTACCAACTCGCCGGTACGGGGGAAAATCTCCGTCACCATACCGTCTGCAGCTGCCGTCAGAACCGTTTCGCTCACATAGCAGTTAACCTCGTCAACAGCACCCTGAGCACGATTTACCTGAGCCTCGGCCGCTGCCTTATCTTCTACACGGGCGCCCTCCCTGGCCATCTCGTACTGACTCTCAGCGGCAATGGCCGTAGCCTTGGCCGCATTATACTGGGCCCTTGCCTCATCACGTTTCTGCTCAGGCAACACCCCGTTCTCGAACAGGCGTTCAACGCGCTGATAGGTCTTCTCTGCGATATCAAGACCTGCCAAAGCCTTCTGATACAGTTCGTACGCACCCTGCACCTCCTGGCGACGAGCACCGTTCCTGGCCTTGGACTCAACAGCCTCGGCCATACTGCGTGCAGCAGTCGCCTGCATCAGCTTAGCCTCGACCTCCGGGGCTTCCATGATTGCCAGTGTATCACCCTTCCGTACCATCTGACCCTCCTCGACACGCAGTTCCAGAACACGCGAAGGCACCTTCGAGCTTACACGGTACTCACTCGTCTCCGCCTCGCCCTGTATAATTTCCTGCTGCCTGGGGAAAAAGAATCCCATAATAATAACTGCAGTCAGCAAAATTATCAACAGAGTCGTAACAACTATGATTGATGTTGATTTCGAATTTCTTGCCATAATATTATTATATGTATGTCCGTTAATCAATCTGAACCATTATTCCCTAATCAATTGCCCCCATATTCCTGCGCAAATACAAATCAGCCAAAAGCAAATCGATCTGCGATGACAGATAAGTATCATGTGCACTGAGCCATGCCGTCTGGGCAGCTAACACATTGCTCAAAGGAATCACACCCTCCTTCATACCATAATTGGCATAACGCAGGTTCTCGTCCGCCACCGCACGACTCCTGTCAGCCACCTGCAAGCGATGCTCAGCCTCGTCCAGCCGTTGCTGTGACTGTTTCACCTGTAGGCGTATCTTCTCGCTAACCTCGTCCAAATGCAAACGCTGGATGTTAGCCTCGGCCTTTGCGGCACGCACCTTGTAAAAACGGTCTCCCCAAGTAAGAATAGGTACATTAACCCCGACACCAACAGCCCAAACACCCATAAATTCCTTTCTAAAGCCATTGAACAGCGAAGGATTAGTAGCTACATAGCCACCCGTCAGTACGACCTTGGGCAGGAACTCACTTCGTACAATCCTGACCTTTTGGTCATATATATCACCTGCCAATGCCAGCTGTTTCAATTCAGTCCGCTGTGCAACGGCAATATCCTCGTCAGCCACGGTCTTGTTCTTCAGGCTGAAGTCCGAACGGCTCTCGTCAGCCAATATGAAATCATAATCCTCCAGCCCACACTGCTGAGCCATCAGCATCTTTAACAGGGATATGCCATTGTCAACCTGGATAATTGCAACCTCTGCCTCGTTGACCTTGACCTTGACGCTAAGACCGTCCGCCTTGGTTGCAAAACCCTCCTGTATCATCTTATCCACATCACTATCCAACTTCTGCACCAACTCCAGGTAGCTCTGTGCCAACTTACGCTTACTGGTCAGCTGGATAATCTTCCAATAAGTCTCATCCACTGCAACAATAACATTCTGCTGCTCCAGGTCATAGCCATTGCGGGCCAGTTCCTCCTGATACTTGGTTATCTTGTGGTAAGCACGAATCTTACCACCCATGTACAAGGGCTGAGTTACCATTGCGCTCAGTACGCCTGCATTACGTGTATCGGTATGCAATGCCTCAGTAACGGTCTGCCCCAACTGCCCTGCACCTGCAGCCAGCTTCTCGCCCATGCCCTGGATACCAGCCAGGATTCTTGCCTGCATCTCGGGACTCAGGTTCTGTATTATGGGCTGCAATGTCTGTATCACAACTGGCTGCATCTGCTCGATTGCACTCGCAGTAATCGTACCCAGGTTATTGAACATCGTTTTCTGTTCATTGCTCAGTAGCGATATCTCGCGACTGGTATGCATATAACTGCCCATGGCATCCACCTTGGGAAGATAGTTAGTTGCAGCAGATTTACGGTTCCAGTGCGCCACATTAATCTTCTCGCTCGCCATCTTCAACTCCTTGTTGTTACGCAAGGCAAGCGCACGGCAACTGTCCAATGACAAGACATCACCAGCATGCGCCCCAATGCCAAAACACCAGGAAACAACAAACAACAACAGCTTTCTTATATTCATTTCCATTATTTAATCAAATCAACGCGTGCAAAGTTACGAAAAAATGAGTGAAACGCAAAAGGAAAACCTTTTTTTACTTTTCGTTTCCGAATGCCAGTAACTTCGGCGAAGCCAATGTTACGAAAAAATGAGTGAAACGCAAAAGGAAAACCTTTTTTTACTTTTCGTTTCCGAATGCCAGTAACTTCGGCGAAGCCAATGTTACG
>ODAI012564293.1_pt1 | contig 21321 bp, 14 predicted proteins | sample 1539321 | NCBI WGS metagenome assembly ODAI01 (sample SAMN02144231, study PRJEB22623) | gut metagenome | biome: sheep rumen | host: Ovis aries | place: New Zealand | reverse complement strand
GCTGTTCCCCACGATGACGATCTGGGAAAACATCGCGTTCTCGCTCCGGATCGCGAAGAAGCCGAAGGCCGAGATCGAGGAGAGCGTGGACGCCATGCTGGAGATGATCCGGATGGGGGACCATGCCTGGAAGTACCCGAGCCAGCTCTCGGGCGGGCAGAAGCAGCGCGTCGCCATCGCGCGCGCGCTCGTGGACCGTCCGCAGGTGCTTCTCCTCGACGAGCCGCTTGCCGCGCTCGACCTGAAGCTCCGCCAGCACATGCTCCTCGAGCTCGACACGATCCACGACCAGGTCGGAATCACGTTCATGTACGTCACGCACGACCAGGGCGAGGCGATGTCCCTCTCCGACCGAATCGCGGTCATCAACCGCGGCACGATCGAGCAGCTTGACGGCCCCGCGAAGATATACGAGGCGCCCGCGTCGCGCTTCGTCGCCTCGTTCATCGGCGACACCAACTTTTTCTCCGGCGAGATCGTCGCTGCGGAAGGCGACTACTGCACGATTCGCCCCAGGGGGTTTCCGGACATACGCGCCTACAACGACAAGCAGCTTAAGGTCGGCCAGAAGGTCGATCTCTCCGTCCGCCCAGAAAAGATACGCGTGACCCTCGCGCCGCCGCCGCCAGAGAAGGGCGCGTCGATCAATGTCTATCCCTCCACCGTGCAGGACATCGTCTACCAGGGCGTATACACCAAGTATTGGATCAAGAGCTCCGACCTGCGCATTGCGGCCCTCAAGCCGCACTCGCGGTTCCTCCTCGACCAGGAGCCGATCACGTGGAACGACAAGGTCTTCGTCTGGTGGCATCCCGACGACGGCTACATGGTGGAAGCGCAGCAATGAACAGTCCGCTTCGCACACGAAGGGCCGAATGGCTCGTAACGGCGCCGTCGTTCCTCTGGCTCGCGCTCTTTTTCGCGGTGCCGGCCGTCATCGTCCTCGCTTTCACCTTCCACGGGCACGACATCTCCGGCGGCGTCGGGGAGTGGTCTCTTTCCACCTGGCGCGAGCTCGTCGATCCCGACTACCCCGCGATCATCTGGAACACTATCAAGATATCCGTCGAGGTGACGATCTGGTCGATCGTTCTTGCCGTGCCGTGCGCCTATGCGATCGCGCGCATGAACTCGCGCTGGCGTGCGATTGTCGCGGGTTCGATAATGCTTCCGTTCTGGACGAGTTTCGTCGTGCGTGTGTTCGCGTGGAAGACGATGCTCCATCCCGACGGCTGGCTGCAGGCGTGCTACAACTTTCTTTCGATCGGTTCCGAACATTCGACGATACTCGACTCCGAGACGGCGGTTGTGCTCGTGTCGGTGTACTCGTTCCTTCCGTTCGCGATCATGCCGATCTACACGGCTGCCGAGAAGTTCGACTTCTCGCTCCTCGAGGCGGCGCGTGATCTTGGAGCCAAGAACTTCTACGCGTTCCGCAAGATCTTCCTCCCGGGGATCAGACAGGGTCTCGTCTCCGCGGTCCTCATGGTGTTCATCCCTGCGATCGGCTCGTACGTCATCCCCCAGATGCTAGGCGGCACGAACTGCGTCCTCATCGGCAACAAGATATTCATGCGCGCGATCCAGAACCGCAACATCCCGCACGCGTCGGCGCTCGCGACGGTGATGGCGGTGAGCGTACTCATCCCGATAGGCCTTTCGATGTGGTGGAAGAGGCGGCAGGACATGCGCGACCGCCAGCGCCTCGAGGCGCAGACGGCGCGTCTCTTTACGGCGGAAGAGGGGGCTGCGAAATGAAGCGCTCGATGGTTTCCGTCATGATCCTCGCCGCGGTTCTGGCGTTCCTCTACGTGCCGATCATCCTCGTGGTCGTCTACGGGTTTGTTCCCAACGGCATATCCATGAGCTTCTTCGGGTCGGACGGCTCCTTCCTCGGCTTCACTGGGAAGTGGTACAAGTACATCTTCACAGGCCACCAGTCCGTCAGGTCGCTTCTGGAGAGCTTCTGGCTTTCGCTGATCATCGCGGGACTCTCCACCCTTGCCTCGTGTGCAATCGGCACGACCTCGGCGCTCGCCCTCCACAAGTGGAAGGACCGCCTGCAGTCGGTGCACCACGCGCTTGTCTACACGCCGCTCATCATGCCCGACATCCTGATCGGCATTTCGCTCCTGATGCTCTTCGCGGCGTGCCACGTGAACTGCGGCTTCTGGACTATCCTCATCGCCCACATCACGTTCTGCGTCTCGTATGTCGCGATGACTGTGCTTGCGCGCCTCCAGGACTTCGACGACCGCATCACCGAGGCGGCGTACGATCTTGGTGCGGGGCCGTGGTACGCGTTCTTCCACGTCGAGCTGCCGATACTTCTCCCCGGAATTGTCGCGGGCGGTCTTCTCGCGTTCACGCTTTCCATCGACGACGTCGTCATCACCTCGTTCGTGAACGGAGCTGGCACCAACACCTTCCCGACGTACGTCTCGTCGATGACGAAGCACTCGCGCAACCTGCCGTCGGTGTTCGCGCTTTCGACCCTCATGCTCGTCTTCACGTGCGTGCTCGTCGGCCTCTCGAAGCTCATCACTTCGAAGGGCCAGGCGAAGATCAAGACGAAGGCGTCTTCTTAAGCGACGTAATGTGCCGACGAAGCGGCGGCTGTGCTATGCGCCGCGATACTTGTCGCGCCAGTCGTTCATGGACATCCCGTAGCGGACTTTGAACGCCGCCTGAAGGCGGTCTAGTTTGTGAAAGCCGCAAGAGGCCGCTATGTTGGTGAAGGTGTCGTTGGTGGCGACGAGGCGGCGGCAGACTGCTTCGAGGCGCGTGTGCAGAATCGCCTTGCCGATCGATTCGCCCTGTAGTTCGGAAAAACGCAAATCCGCGAGACGGCGCGAGACCTTGAGCTCCCTGACGACGTCCTGCGGGCGTATCGGCTCCGCATAGTGCGCGGTGATGAAGGCAAGTGCGCGCTGAACAAGCCTTCCGGACTGGGTGACCGGGCTTGTCGATTCGCGGACTTCTATGCGCTTGACGCCGACCGAAATGCGCTCCGGGCGCGTGGAGCGCCGACCGTCCATCATCTCCTGCAGTTTCTCCGCCGCAAGTTCGCCGATGCGTGTATGGTCGGGCTGTACCGACGTCAAAGGCGGTGTCGTATGCGGGCAGATCATCTCGTCGTTGTCCACGCCTATGACGGCGACTTGATGCGGCACGTCGAGTCCTGCGTCGCGGCAGGCCTCGAGGACTTGTATCGCTCGGTCGTCGAAAGCGGCGAATATCCCGACGGGGCGCGGTAGCTTGTTGATCCATGCGCGCAGCTTGGGAAGATCGTATCCCTTGCCGCGCGTCCTGTAGACGGCGGTCTTGAATCCGTTGTGCGCCATTTCGGCGATGAACGCCTCGCCTCTCAATCGACTCCAGGTGTGGCCGGCGAGATCCGGTACGAAAGCATACGAACGGTAGAGCCCCTGCGAAAGAAAATGCCGAGCGGCAGTCTGGCCTATGTCTTTGCATGATCCGCCGATGTACACAAGATTTTTCCGGCGTCCGCCGAGAATGCTCTCGTCGAAAATGTCCAGCGCGATGGTAGGTATGTCGAGCCGCGCAAGCTCCTCCGCGCCGTCTTTCGCGTCTGGGAGGGAGTATACCACGCCGTCTATTCCGCGTTCAGAAAATGATTTCACGAACTCGGCATTGAAGTCTTCTCGGATGCGCACGAACTGAAGCTGCCAGTCGAGCTGGTGGTCGGCCATATACCGGAAGAATCCGTCGAGCTTGCGACGTCCGGGCTCTCCCGCGAGCCGGAACGCCAGCACTATCCGCTTTGTGGCTTGTTTCATGCTGGATAGTATATCATATCTCTTGCCGAAAATGGGATATTGTTTGCTTGTTTGGCAAAAATCTCCTTTGTCTGATTTGGCGGGAGCGCTGCCGAGTGCATTTACCGCCTCGGAATTCCGACCGGCATCCGCCACCATTCTGCCCTCAATAGGGGAATCATAGCAATAATAATTGAAAATTCATATCGTTGTCACTAAATGCTGGTTTCTGGATTAGATTTAGTGCGGATGAAGTTTGTTTGCCACTAAATCGTGAATTTATGGTATAATTTAGTGCGCAACAAGGAGGATTGCCATGATAGGAAGAACCAAAGAGCTTGAAACGCTAAAGGACTGTATTGCCGCCGACCGCTCGCGTCTGGTTGTTGTGTATGGTCGGCGTCGTGTTGGGAAGACATTTCTCGTCCGAGAGGCTTTCGACTATCATTTCACCTTTACCCATACTGGCATCGAAGACGGCAAGCTCTCCGAGCAGCTGTTTGGCTTTTGGACGAGTCTTCGGGAACAATGGGATGATAGCTGTCGCAAGCCCGAATCCTGGATGGAGGCGTTCGAGCTGTTGAAGCAGGCGATCAGGCATAGTACGGATGACAGGAAGACGATATTCATTGACGAGCTTCCGTGGATGGATACACGAAATTCCGGGTTTGTCAAAGCCGTGTCCACATTTTGGAACGGATGGGCGAGCGCCCGCAAGGATGTTGTCATGATCGTGTGCGGAAGTGCCGCTTCATGGATGGTGAACAGGATTCTTCAAAATCGCGGTGGACTTTTCAACCGTGCGAACAGGACAATCTACCTTGAGCCGTGGACACTTCACGAATGCGAACAGTACCTCGCCGAGCAGAACAACCCGATGGACAGGAAAAACATCGCGGCAGCCTACATGATCTTCGGCGGCGCCCCGTATTACTGGAGTCTCCTGGACAAACGCGAAAGCCTCTCGCAGAGCGTGGATCGCCTATTCTTCGCGCCAAAGGCTGAACTCGGACGCGAATTCGGACGGCTGTATAAATCCGTGTTCAAAGAACCTGAACCATACATCGCCGTTGTGACCGCGCTTGCGACAAAGCGAACAGGGCTCACGCGCGATGAACTCGTTGGCCATGTGCCGGCTTTGAGGAATGACGGAACCTTGACGCACATCTTGGAGAATCTGGAGACCTGTGCGTTCATCCGGCGCTATGCGGAAACCGGAAAAAAGAAAAAGGGTAGCGTGTACCAGCTGGTGGACAATTTCACGTTGTTCTATTTTTCGTTTGTCAAGGACTACGGCGGGCGAGACCGGCATCACTGGATGCACATGGTCAAAGACCAGAAGAGAATAGTATGGGAGGCACTTGCCTTTGAACTCGTCTGTCTGCTCCATTCCGAACAGATCAAGTCTAAACTTGGCATCAGCGGCGTTGCGACGGAGGAGTCGAGTTGGCGTTTTGTTTCGGATGATCCCAGGGTCAAAGGGGCGCAGATCGACCTCGTAATCAGGCGTGGCGACCATGTCACGAATCTATGCGAGATCAAATACTCTGCAGGAGAATACGAAATCAGAGAAGAAGAAGCCGTCCGTTTGCGCGAAAAGGTTGCGGCATTCATCCGTGAAACCGGGACGAACGACACGTGTCATCTGACGTTTGTCACGACATACGGTTTGAAGCGCACGAAGGCAAGCTGTGTTGTCCAGTCCGAAGTCACGCTCGACGATCTTTTCAAGGAGTGACGTTCCGCTTCTGCCCTGAAAGAACAAGCTGCCATTTCTCCTTTGCCTGATTTGGCGTAAATGTTGCCGAGTTGTGGTTGTTCTCCGAAGATGGTTTTTGCTATAATTCCACCAACTCAAGAAAGGGCATAAGAATGGGACATAATCGAGGTGTTTGCCTGCTTGCTTTGTGTGCGATTGTGCGTTTCGTTGACTTCGCAAGTGCGGAGACTGCATACAACCGGCAAGGGTTTTCGACGGCCAATCCGCCGACAATTGCCCGTGAATGGCCGAGTGCTTCGTGCTGTGCCAGCCTCAATGCGGGCGCGAACGCAGAATATTCGTTCGAGAGCGAAAGACTTGCCAAGGCCGAGCCATTTGGCGTTGACATGTACGTGAAGTCGCCCGACTTCGGGTACTACATCTTCCGCGGCACGCGGTCTGTGGCGACGCACTATTCCGAGGCGGGATGGAGCATTGGCGCAATGAAGGACGGTTCGATATGCTTTTCCATAGCCGACGGGAAGTGCCGCTCGTACGTGAAATGGCGTTCGATTGATACGACTTGGCGCGAGGGCGAATGGAATCACGTGGCCGGTTCGTTCAAGGACGGAGAACTGACGCTTTGGGTGAACGGTGAGAAACGGACGAACAATGTACACTTCCTCTGCGCCGGCTTTAAGACCAATGTCTGCTGCGTCGCGTCAATCGCCTCGCCGCGAGCGGTCGTCACAAACGGCTGTGACGCAATGACAGGCGGATGTTTTAAAGGAGAAGTCGATGACTATCGCTTTCTGGACCACGCACTGTCCGACTCCGAGGTGTCTGCTCGCGCGGCGAAGGTCGCGGAGATGCGGGCGAACGACCCCGACGCGCCAAAGATGGTGCCGGACGAACTCGGCATCGACGTCGCGCCTCCGTGCGCACCACCGAATACGCCGCTGACAATCCAGCCCGCGCCGCAGAAAGCGGAGCTGTCGGACAAAAACGCTGTTCTTGAAGAGCCGTTTGTCATTGTCGTTCCGGCGGAGGAAGGCTTTGCGAAGACTACGGGAGAACTCTTCCAGGAGGTCATTGCGCAGGGGCTCGCAATGACAGCGAAAGTCGTCAGGACGGACGCTGAGCTTCCGACTGGCGGCACGCTCTTCACGTTTGAGGTCGATGAAGCGCTTGGCAAGGAGGCGTACCGTATCGAAGGCGCGGCGGAGCAAGGCCGATGCCGCGTGAAGATGTACGCGTCGGACCGCGGATTCTTCTATGCCGCCGACACCCTGCGGCAGCTCGTCCGCATCCGTTCCATCGAGAACGGGCGTCAGCTGTCGTTGCCGGAGAGTTTCCACATCGAAGACTGGCCGCTTATGCCGAACCGCGTGAGGATCCATACCTGGGAGGACGTCACTCCGACGTTTCTCAGATCGCTTCCCATGGCGAGGGTGAACGGGCTTTGGCTGAACACGCTGAGGAAACCGGTCATCTCGGAGGAGAGGCTTCGCGAAATCTGCAGGCAGTCCGATTTGTTAGGCGTTGACGTGGTAAGCGGTTTTGGGTATTTGTATCTTGGCGACTCGCGATGGACTTTTGCGAAACCTGAATCTATGGCGGCATACAAGGCGCAGATTGACAAGCTTGGCAAAGCCGGAGTCAAGGGTCTCATGTTCATGTTCGACGACATACAAGGCACCGATGCGGAAAAGGTGTGGAGCGGAAACTCAGAGATGCGCAAGCGTTTCCACAGCCAGGGAGCGTTCCAGAATGCGCTCATTCACCAGGGGTTTGACTGGGCGGAGGCATACCCTAATCTCGGTTCGGCGTTCAAGTCTGCATGTCCGACGTACTATTTCAACGGATATCGGGAAAGGCGAAAAGCGTATCTCGCCGACTTCACGAAGGGATTCCGCGAGCGCGGCGTGCTAATGCACCATTGCGCGATTCTTCCGGAGGATGTTGCCGAGGTCGAGGCAGACGGTGCCGAGACATACTGCTACTACCTTAACGGGCTTTGGGCGCAGAGCCGGTTCTTCACATGGTACACGGGGCCGGAATCTTTCCGCTGGAGCTGGTACACTTGGCATGTGGATTTAAACGGGAAGGGGCCTGTTGTCGATCCCGAGGCCATGGAGGCCGTCAGGACATTGCACAGGCGCACACCGCTCTTCTGGTGTGCGTCTGCAGCCCACATAGCGAGTATGCAGACTGGAATCATCTCATGGAATCCCGCCGCATACGATCCAGACCTTTGCGACCGAGCGACTGCACAGGCGTTCTTCGGCACCGGCGCATATGAGCAGATGCGCATCATCGAAAGCGCCCTCATGCCGATAATTGGCTATCTCGGCGCGTATCGCACGCCCAGCAGCAATGAGTTCGGGGTGCAGATTGTTCCGCGCCGTGTCGGCCTTTCGCGCAAGGAACTTGCGGGCTATCTCCGCAACTATGAGATTGCGGAGAAGGCGTATGCTGCGCTTGAGAAGGCGTTTGCAGACCAGAAGACGGTGTTCGATCGGCCATATTTCTACGACCAGCGGCGGTATGTGCTCGCCGAACTTCGCAAGACGCTCGACATCGTTCGCAAACGTCTGCCCTCGACGATTGCGGAATGTTGCCAAACGGCTGAATCTGGTATAATGCACACGAGAATCTAAAAAAGAAAGGGTGGCTCGAAATGGCAAATGATGTTCTTCTGGAAAAGTCGTATGCGAAAACCGACAATTGGCGACTTGGTGCTGTTGCCTTGTTTCTGGTTTTAGCGTCATGCCTCGCGCAGTCCGCATCGGCTGGGACGGCATTTGAAACGCAGAACGGCGACACAGCTGTCTATACGTTCGGAAGTCCCGTGGGGAGCGGAGAGACCGAAAAGGAAAACATAGGCGAGTCCACCGTAAGTTCCAATCGTTTTGCCTTCCGCTCGGGGACGGTTAATGTGAAGTCTGGCGGTTATGTCCACGTTAATGGATATGATACTAGCGAAAGGGTCGCGTTTGCCAACTGGATCGGCTCGGGCTCCAATGTGGCGACGCTTAACATCGACGGCGGAACGTTCTGGATTGATATCGGAGGCGCAAGCAACACTGGTGCAGGTGTATTGCGTATTGGTGTTAACGGTGGCGCGAACGACGCAGCGGTCAATCTCAATAGTGGCGGCTTTAGGGTTGACAAGGATTTGTATATCGGAGCAACTTTGTATAGTAGCACAGCCGCGGGTGCAAAGAACGGAGTTGTCAATATCAACGGCGGAACAGCGCAGATTGCGACTCTGAATCTCGGAACGACCTCTCCGGCAGGTTCGGCTGCTTCTGGCGGCGGTTATGCTGATGCCTCGCTGAATCTTACGGGTGGAACGCTTGAGGTCGCCAAGTTCAAGTTCAACGCCTACCACAATCAGTATTTCACATGGGGCGGCGGAACGCTCAAGGCAACGGCGGCAAATGTCTTCTCTGCGACGACGCCCCTCGCCGATTGTACGCGTACCGTAAATGTGACCGGAAACCCCGCAGTGTTCGATACTGGAAACTACGCACAAACCATCCCTGCCGACATCGCGAGCGGATCGGGAACGCTCAAGCTGATGGGCGGCAACACCGTGACGCTTTCCGCTGTGCCGTCGTTCGGTCTTTGGCTCGACGGCACGACTCTCGCTTTTGCGTCTGGGATTGGCTCCAGCGTGACTGTGCCGTCCATTGCTCTCGGAAGCGGCTCCGCCATCGTCTTCGACTCTGATTCCATGGGCCAGACGGTTTCGCTGACGGCCACCGGCGGATTCACGCTTCTTGACGAAGGAAGCGTCCTGGACTTTGTGCAGTTTACGGGATCCTACGCCACGTTCTGCAGTAAGAACATCTCTTCCGACGGAAAGACAATAACAGTAATGAAGTCAACCGTCCCAAGCTACGTCTGGAACGGCGGTGTTGCCGCGAACTGGGGCGATGCCGACGCCTGGATATGCGGCAATGCGGCTGCGACATGGGCTGACGGCAACAACGCAATCTTTTCCACGGCCAATGCCAGGGCGAAGCTGACCGCCGATGCTTCGGCGAATTCGGCAATGTTCATGGCGGATGCGACGATCGCAGACGGTGGCGGAACGCTTGCCGTTCCCACGGTCTATGTCACCGACGGCATCTCGGCGACGATTGTCGCGCCAATCTCCAGCGCAATTGAAAAGGTCGGCCCAGGAACTCTCTTCGTCTCCAACAGGACAGACTCGGCAACGACGCTTTCCGAGGGGACCCTTGCCATTTGCAACGGCGCTTCGCTTGATTGGTCCAGGTTGACTTTGGGGACGAACGCGGCACAGCCAGTTACGCTCGCCTTTGCGCCGGAAGCGACGCTATCCGGCATCCCCGCCAACTACTTGTATGTCGGCGAGGTCGCAGGCGTCACCGCCACCGTGCGCAAGTCGGGCGGCAGCTGGTCGGTTAACGGAAACTTTGCCGTCGGCAGGGCGAGCGGGGCTGTCACTACGTTTCTTCATGAAGGCGGCACGGTGACAAGCAGCAGCTACTTTGTCGTTGGGGGCGACAGCGCCAGAAAATCATTGATGATCGTAAGCGGTGGAACGGTGCGCACTACGGCCTCTTCGCCGTACATGATAATTGGCGGCAAAACGGAAGGCGCCGTCGTCGTCACGAACACCGGCGTGATGACCGCGAAGGGCCCGTTGACCGTTGCCAACGCTGCTGCGGGAACCCTTGATGTTGTGGACGGCGGCACCGTGAACGTCGGGGCAATCTACATCGGAGGATCGTCCGCGTCGGCAACCGGAACGGTCAACCTTGCAAGCGGCGGCATGATTGAACTGCATGGCAGCGTGACGAACAAATTTGGGAAAGGGATGGGAACGTTCAACTTCAACGGCGGTACGCTCATGGCCGGCGCGTCGTGCACGCTCATCGACCCACATGACAAATTGACCGTGAACGTCCTTGCGAACGGCGGCACAATCGACAACGACGGAAAGGATGTTGAAATCAAAAAAAGCATGGTTGGCACGGGTGGAATTACGCTCAGGGGCTCCGGGACGACGACTTTCTCCGCAGACCAGGGATACGTCGGCACGACGACCGTAAAGGGCGGAACGATACTCTCTGCAGTCGGGCGCGTTTTCGCGGGGCCTGTCTTGTTCGAGCCAGGCGCGAACATTGTGGCACCGTTCGTGCCGGAGGGCGAGCTTTACGTAGAGGTCATGACTGCGGAGTCCTTTGCTGGCGTAGAGTTGCTTCCAAAAGTTGGCGCCAAAAAATTCTTTGTCAAAGGCAACCATCTTATGTTTGGCAATGTATCTGGCTTCGTGTTGATAGTAAGGTAGCCATTGGATAAGAGCGGATAGATGAGAAAGGTAGTTGCCGGCGAAGCGGTCCTCGACAACGTGCTTAGGGAATTGCGATCAATTGATTTGGGGAGTAACGTAGTGCATCATGCAAACAGTATTGACGTGAGGTTGCGAAAATGAGAACACTATGCGCAGTTGCAATTGTCGCCGTAGTGCTTGCTCCGCTGTCGGCATTCGCATGGGGGACTGGACACGATACCGTCGCCCGATGCGTTCTTGAAAAGCTGCCGCCTGAATGGCGAGCGCGGTTCAAGAGCGAATGGATGAAGCCATATCTTGAAGCGTCTCACTTGCCGGATCGCGGTCGCGCGTCGCTCCTGAAGTCCGATGACATTGAATGGCTCACGGCAAATTGCGGTTTCAAGGGTGACACGTATGCGCTTCATTATCCGCCGTGCATGATTGGTGAAACGGCACGGCTTGTGCATGCCATACGCACAGGCGACGACTACTCCGTATTCATGTATCTCGCCACCATATCCCATGCGTTTGCCGATCCTGTGGCCTGCAACCACGACCCGATCATCCACTTGTTTACCTACATCTGGTGCGCCAACGCTCTTGATGTCCTTCCCTCCACGGGGCGTCCTATGCCCGTTGACTTCGCTTTCGCGGAGCGTGATTCCGACACACGGGAAGTCCTTGCCTGTCGACTTGCCGAACTAAAGGTTCCCGTCGTTCCGACAGACATCACAACAGAGGCGCTGTTCGCCCAGATGTTGTCGTGGGAGTACCTTGCGCTTGACAAGTGCAGCGCAACGAGCCATCGAATCGTTGAAAACGGGGCAAAGTGGATGGCTACCGGCGACGTACAGGCGAAGCGCGAGGCGGCAGACGCATTATGCGATCTCGGCCTTTGGAGCGTTGTGCGCACTCTGTATGTTTTCGCCGCTGCGCGGCGACTTGCCGCCGCAGGAGAGATTGACGTTACGCCGGAATCTATCGAGCGCTGGTGCAAGGCGGCGAAGACGAACGAAGCCGCTGTTGCGTCTCGTCCGATGGAGAACGACTCGTTTGCAAAGCCGTATTTCCCCGAAAAGGGGAAGTCCATGCGCTTTGCCGTCTTCTACGATCCTACGGCGCACATGGACAAAAGCGTATTCTGCGCGTTCGCGATGCCGCTTGCCTGCCAGGTCGTCGGAAGTCTGAAGAAGATTCGCCCGGATCTCAACGCGGGGCTGTTCGACGCAAGAGTGTTTGCGCGTGAAGGACTCGACCCATCTGTTGTTCAATACGTCATGGTATTCAAACGTGTCATACCGTGGCGAAACTTTGATGTGAAGGGATTTAACGCGAGACTCGCGGAATACAAAAAGGCCGGGGGAACGGTGATATGGGTTGAGGGGTGTCCGCCTGATTTCGTTATCGGGGCGGAAGTGCAGCGCGCCATGTCGGACGAAGGGCTTCGCGACGGCTATTGCAAGCCCGCGTTCCCCGTGCCGCTCGACGAGTTGATGTCTTGTTCGCTCGCTTGGGTTGGAAAGGGTGGTGAAAAGTCGTGGCCCTACCGTCGCAAGCCCACAGGCAAGGCTGGCTGGACCTGGCACGGCAGCCCTTGGCGTTTCGATCCAGCGAAGCTGCCCAAAGAGGCAAAACCTATTTTTGAGTTGCGCACGACAGACCGCACATTTGTAACTGGTGTTGCCGTCCCAGGCGCCGTTTACCTTCCGTACAATGCGCTCTTCCCGTACTGCCTCACCGACGAGAAACCTTCTTTGTCGCCATTTGCGTTATCGCTTGATTCAGCAGGAGAGGAGATTCTAAGCCGTGTACTCAAGGAGTGAAAAGAATAGCAATCAAATGTACAACAGAAGAGCGTTTTTGATGTGTGCCGTGCTGTTTGCGGCCGTGGCGGCGTTTGCCGAAGGGACGCGGATGCTTGACGTCAGCCAGGTCGATTCGCGGTACTTCGCGGACGAGTCCGGCAAGACGTTTGTGCCTGTCGGTTGCAACATCTGCTTCCCGCGCATGTATGTAGCCGGCTCGCCTGATTCACGCGCCGAATGCGAGGCGAAACTCTTCGGCTGGCTGCGCGCGTTCGCCGCGAACGGCGGCAACTACACGCGTCTCTGGCTGGGTCATTCCTTTTTCGAGATCATGCCGGAGCGGGCTGGCGAATACGACCAAGCGGCGGAGGCGACACTGAAGAAGACAGTCAAGTTGTGCGAAGAGCTTGGCATCAAAGTGAAGCTGACGCTTGAAAGCTTCCGCTCGGCTCTTCCAGCGGACAAAGTGGGGACCGGGCAGTACGCCGCGTTCTTCAATCGTCCGCTATATGCGCCATATGCGAAGAACATGCACGAGTTTCTCCATTCGGAGAAGTGCGCGCGCATCTATCTCGACAAGGCGCGGCGGCTGAAGGAGCTTGGGATTGGCGATTCTCCCGCCGTAGTGTGCTGGGAGCTGTGGAACGAGATAAACTGCATAGGTCCGTGGCGCGGCGACGTAGGCCCCTGGAGCGACAGGATGCTCGCGGCTCTCCGCGAGCTGTTCCCTCGCCAGATGACGGTTCAGAACCTCGGCAGCTTCTCCGGTCCGTTCATATACGACTACTATGACTATCTTGGGCGGATTCCGCTGAACGACTTTATGCAGGCCCACCGCTACCTTGACCCTGGCGCGGAACTTGACGTATGCCGAGGTCCGATGGACGTACTTGCCGCCGATGTCGTGCGTGAACTTCTTGACCGGCGTCCAGACCGTCCGGCGATTCTCGCAGAGGTCGGCGCGGTGAAGGCGAACCACGCGGGGCCAAGCGAACTTTACCGCAAGGACAAGCAGGGCATGCTTCTGCACGACGAGATTTTCGCGCCGTTCTTCGCTGGTTCCGCCGGAAGCGGACAGCCCTGGCACTGGGATCACCAGTACATTGACGGCAACAACCTCTGGTGGCACTTCTCGCGCTTCGCGGAGGCTGTGAAGGACGTCGATCCGGCGGCGGAGCATTTCCGTCCGTTTCACACCGAGACGCCCCGTCTGCGCATCTGGGGGCTTCGCGGCAAGCGCACCACGCTTCTATGGTGCCGCGACAAGTGGAACACGTGGGAGAGCGAACTTGTGCGCGGGGTGCCGCCAGAGATGATTTCCGGCGAGAAGATTCCCTTTGTGGGCGAATTCAAGTGTTACCTTCCATGGGAAAACCGTTGGATGAATGTCGAGAGTGGAAATTTGCTGCCAGGCTTCACGCGCTCTATGGTCGTTTGCATCGACGATGACAATAACGCGAAACCCACTAGCGGAAAGAAATAGTCAAATGCAAAATAGAAGAGAGTTCTTGAAAGGGGCTTCGGCGTCGGCGACTGCTTTCGCGCTGGGATGCCGCTCGTCTGTTCCGCCTTTCGGTGCATCGGGCGCAGATGAAGGCTGGAAGGCGGCGTTTCGCCTGACGGGATTCGACCCTGATGCACAGGAATCATCGGTGTTCGTCATTACAAGCGACATTCATGCCCAGCAGATAAGGGCAGGATATCCAAAAGGTCGCGATTTCGACATAAACCTCGCGAAGCATGTTGCATTCTGGAACGCGATGGTTCCCAGGCCGGCGTTTCTCGCGGCGCTTGGCGACTTCGGCAACGTCAACGGAGAGTTTGGAGAACGTCCGCCGCAGGAAAAGGCTAATGTCAGGGCGGCGGTGCAGTTCGGCGCGATAAACGAGACTCTGACAAAGGGTCTAAGCAGGGACATCCCCCGCGTCTATGTGGTCGGCAATCACGACACGTATCCGGGAGAAGACGACCGCGCCATCTGGCGGAGGCATTTCCCCGACCAGCCGCCGTACTGCGCTTTCGACGCTTGCGGGATCAGGTTCCTCAAATGGGACGGCGGCGTTGACGGCATGATAGACGACGCCCAGGAGAAGTGGATTGTCGACGAATGCGCGAAATGCCCAAAGGACAAGCAGATTGTCGTACTTGTGCATCAGCCAGGGATTGGAATCGGCGCCACAGGCATAGAACGCGGCATCGGGCGGACGGCAAAGGCGGCGCTTGCAGACCGCCCAGGAGTCACATGGATGCTTTGCGGACACGAACACCTGAACAGATTTTCCGTGTGGGATATCAGGGACGGCGGGTCGCTTGCCATGGCAACTCACACGATGGACATGTACGGATGGTGGGCGTATGGCGTCAGGGGCGGAAGAATCGTCGCACGGATATTTTGGGACGAGTCGGTGCAGGCGTTCTCGCCGGGGGAGATGCCAGACGACGTGAAGTCGAGTGGAGAGATACCGGAGGCCTGGCAATGCCGGACGGATGTCGTCTGGCATACGTTCGTCGGCTCTCCAGAAGAGAAATCGTATCGTGTGAAGTTTGAGAATACGGGCGACAATTGCGGATGGCTCTTCTACGTGGGGACGACCATATACAAGTTCCCGAAGGGGAGGGTCGCGTCGGCCGCGACGCGATACGCGATACTTGGCAGATGCCCTGGCAATCGAAAAACAAAAGAGCCTGCGAAATGCTACATGTCGTCTGATGGCGAGAGCTGGACGGAGGCAGTGCGCGGAGCATCCGCCAACGGCGAGTACGAGTTTGCGATACCGCCTCCGCTTGTCGGCTCCAGGACGCTGTGGGTAAAGTACGATGGCTTTGGACTTGACGGCGATGAAGGCCACGCTGGCTATGCTTTCCTTGCATAGCAAGTTGAGGTGTGGACGTCTGCTATACACGAAGCATGCAACTTACCTGCAAGGAAAATGGCAAAAGAAAGGAACGAGGAGATGCGCATGAAGATTCTAATGATGACGGCCGTGGTGGTTGCGGCCGCGCTGGCCTTCGCGACAGACATGGATCACAAGGGACGCGTCATAGCGACCGTCCAGACGAAGAACACCGGCGTCGCCGAAGTGACGTGCAACGAGCCGGGTGGCTGGGAATTCGACGTTTCCGCATCTCAGGACGACGGTCGCGATGTGGTGATGGTTAAGATGTCCTCGCCGACAAACGCACTGCCGCCGCAGTTCGGCGTGTTCTTCCGGGTGCCTGGCGCGGGCGTGCAGAACGTCTGGACGAGCGACTGCTCGCGCGACGGGTTCCATGTCTGGCCGCAGCTGTGGTGGGGCTGGCTCGCAAAGTACTCGTCGCAGCTCGCCGCGGATACGCCGATTGTCGTCGGTTTCAACTCGCAGGAGCGTGCGCCCGTCGCGCTGGCCTGCTCCGAGGCGTTCCACGCGCTCGAGTTCGGCCTCTACGCCGACGACAGGACATGCGAGATGGTGGGGCGATGCGAGTTCTTCACAAGGCCCGTGGCGCCGCTTCGCGCGTATTCCGTCTCGGTGATGCTCGACAGGCGCGGCCGCGGCTTCGCGGAAACTGTCCGCGGATGCTCTAGGTGGGTGGCGGAGCGGAACGGCTTCAAGACGGCCGCCGCGCCAGAGTCGGCCTACGACCCGCTTTACTCCACCTGGTACGCGTACCTCCAGGACGTATATGCGGAGGAGCTTGAGAAGGAGGCCGAGCTCGCCGCCTCGCTCGGCATGAAGACGATGATACTCGACGACGGCTGGCAGAAGGTGGAGAGCCGCACGTTCTACAGCGCAACGGGCGACTGGATGCCGGTCGCGAGCCGTTTCCCCGACATGAAATCGCATGTCGCGAAGGTTCACAAGGCGGGTCTCAAGTACATGCTCTGGCTGTCCGTGCCATTTATGGGGGACGAGGCGAAGAACTATCCGCGGTTCAGGAAGATGCTGCTCAAGGACGGCGACACCGGGATCCTCGATCCCCGCTTCCCCGAAGTTCGCGAGTACCTGATCTCGACATACGAGCGCGTCGTCGGCGAATGGGGATTCGACGGCGTCAAGCTCGACTTCATCGATTCGTTTCAGCTGCCAGATAAAGACCCCGCGATTGCAGACGGCTACGCGGGTCGCGACTACCGGTCGCTGCCGGAGGCCGTAAACCGGCTTATGAAGGATGTCCTCGCACGACTAAGGAAGATCAACCCCGACGTGCTCGTGGAGTTCCGCCAGCATTACATGGGCCCGGCGATACTGCAATACGGGAACATGATGCGCTGCGCCGACTGCCCGGCGGATCCCTGCGCCAACCGCCGCCGCATCTGCGACCTCCGGCTTACCTCCGACGGCATCGCGGTCCATTCCGACATGCTCGTATGGTCGAAGGACGAGACTCCCGAAGGTGCGGCGCTTCCGATACTGAACGCGCTCTATTCGACGATCCAGTATTCCATGATCCTGGCGAAGATCAGTCCGTCGCACTGTGAGGTGATCCGGCATTGGATCGATTTCTCGCAGAAGCATCGCGTGGCTCTCCTGAAGGGCGCGTTCCGTCCGCACCACGCCGAGAACGGCTACACGTCGATCGAGGGCGAGAGCGCGGACGAGCGCGTCATCACGTCATATTCGGGCGACATCGTCCTGGACTGCGGCGCCGCGGACCGCAAGGTGATCCTCGTCAACGCGACGGGAAAGGCGGGGCTTTACGCGAAGCTTCCGGCACGTCCGCGCATGATTCGCGTGTTCGACGTGACGGGGCGTGAGACGCAGGCGGAACTTCCGTCCGCGGGGCTCGTTTCCCTGCCGGTTCCAGCGAGCGGGTATGCCGAGCTCGCGTGGTGAGGCAGGTGAAACTTCACCTTTTGCCTTTGCCTGATTTGGTGAATCCTGCGGGGACGGACCCCATAGTACACCACGACCCCATAGTACACCAGATGTCTATCTGCTCCAGTCGTCAAGCCTTAGGCCGTCGAAGCGGGAAAAGTGCCGAGAGTTTCCGGTGACAAGCGTCGCATCGTAGGCGAGGGCAGTGGCGGCGATGAGTGTATCCGCATCTTCAACGCTTTCTCCACGTTTTGACAGAAGGGCTTTTTGTTCGCCAAACCTCTCCATAATGGCGTCGTTCGTATGCATGACCGGGAGCGCTGCCAGCAATGTCGCGAGCAGTTTTCGGTTTTTCTCCGGATTTCTGGATTTCGCCACTCCGAAATACAGTTCTCCCAGCGACATGGCCGAAATCGCCACATCGCCCAGATGAATGGAAAAGCGGTTGGCGATCTTTTCGTTCCCGCGAAGGATTCCTACGATGACATTCGTGTCAAGCAGAATCAAAGCACCACCTCCCGACCCCTCGTGCGCGATCCCTCTATCTCCTTGACGATTTCCGCTTCGCTTCTGTCATCATCCCATTTCCCAAACACCGCTTTGAGTGCCTGTTTTTGCCGTCTCGCCCTGTTCTCGCGTATATAGTCAAACTCTGACGACCCGGAGACGGCGTAGTCGAAAATACATAGTATTTCGCCATTAAGACTACGGTGATTGACGCTTGCCCGCATCTTGAGTGCATCAAGCGTCTTCGTCGGCAGTTCACGTACAGTTACAGTTGCCATTGAGCTCTCCTTTCATATTGATTGCAAAATGAAACTGCCACGTATTATAGCAGACAGTCTCGACCTCGGTCAAGGGTTCGCCTGTCGTTTTGCATGTTCGGAATACACGGCTCTGCTGTGTTGAAGTTCTCTTCCATGCCGTAAATCATGCCAAGCATTCAGTCGATTGCCATGGGGTCCGACCCCATAGTACACAAGCCGCCATCTCCCCTTTGCCTGATTTGGTGGAGAAGTTGCCGGGTGTGGGTTTTATTGAGGAGAGGCCTTTTGGTATAATCTCTACGGTGATGAAACCTGTCGGACATGAATGTGGGTAAACGGAAGATTGCGTTGGGATGCTATACCGACGCATCCCATCCAAACGGGCTGAAGATGCTTGAGCTTGACGAGAGTTCAGGCGTGATGTCTGTGCTCGCTGAGCGTCCTGTATCAAACGCACTCTACCAGGCTCTTTCATCGGACGGAAAGTACCTCTATTCCTGCACCGGCGAAGGGCTGGCGTCGTTCCGTGCCGAAGGACTGGAACCTGTCGATTCGATTTCACTTGGAAGCTGCGTTTGCCATGTCGCCGTAATGCCGGACGGCAAGCGCGTTGTCTTCGCCGACTACCTTGGCGGATTTGCGGGCTCCGTCGAAGTCGAGGACGGGAGATTCGGACAGGTCGTGAAGCACCAGCATTCCGGAAGCGGACCGAATCTGCCGCGCCAGGACAAAGCGCATTGCCATCAGGCGATTCCAACTCCCGACGGGAAGGGGTATTGTGTCATAGACCTCGGGCTTGACCAGATTGTAGAATATCCGTCGGGACGCGTGTTTCGGACTTCGCCCGTTGGTGCGGGCCCGCGCCATTTGCTTTTCCATCCGAATGGACGCCTCGCGTTTCTCGTATACGAACTCGGCAATTTCGTCTCGTCGCTTTCGTGGTCTCCCGCTGATGGTTTCAAACTTCTTGACACATATTCAACGGTAATTGATTTAAGCCGCAAGGAACGCAAAGATCACAAAGGGGAATTGTTCACAAATTCTACACGATCTACACGTTCTACACGGCTAAATAATCTTGTCAATCCCGTTAATCCTGTCAAAAACAACCAGGCTGCAGCAATCCGCCTCACGCCCGACGGACGGCGAGTCGTCGTCTCCAACCGCGGCGAGAACTCCCTTGCCGTCTTTGACTTCGACGAATCGACCGGAAAGCTTGCGTTAAAGGCGCGCACGATGCTTTCGGGTGACTGGCCGCGCGACTTCATCTTCGTGTCCGATTCGCTTGCGCTTGTCGCCTGCGAACGCTCCGGCGAAGTCCTGGGATTGAATTACGAAAAAGATACCGGTTTGTTTAAGACTGTTGCGACGTTGGGTGGTCTGTTCCGACCGGTATCGCTTCTCAAGGGGATTGCGTCATGACACTCGTAGAATTTGTTCCGCCGACTCCGCATCCGTTGTGGGAGCTTTGCCCGCAGATGGGGATAACGGACGTTGTCGTGAAAATTAACCCTGAGTTGACGGGGCTCGCAAATCCCTGGCGGTACGAAACGCTCTCGTCCATCGTCTCTCGTCTCAAGTCCGCAGGGCTCAACGTCGTCGGACTTGAAGGCGATCCCTTCGACATGACGCCGATCAAGGAGTATGGGGCGACGGAAGATTTTAGCCACAAAGAGCAGGAGATGCAGGAGAGTTTTTCGGGCCGCAAAGAACGCAAAGATCGCAAAGATGAATTCTTCACAAATGACAACTGTTCACGAATAGCAAATTCTACACGATCTACACGTTCTACACGGCTAAATTCTGACGAAAAAGACCAGGACGCATCCCGAGAGGAAGCTTTGTCGCACTACCGCGAGCTGTTGGAGTCGATGGGGAAGCTCGGGATAAAACTCCTTTGCTACAACTTCATGGTCGGGAAGGGATGGTCGCGGACGGGCGTTCGCGAAGGCCGCGGCGGAGCCAAGGCGACGTACTTTTCACTAAAAGAGTTAACTCCGAAGGAGTCCGATGGCTCCGCTAACGCTTCGCCTATCCAGAATGTCGGAGCGTTAGCGAAGACTTCGGATAAATCGGAGTTAAAAATATCCCATGATCAGGTCTGGGCGAACTATGAATACTTTATCAAGGCGGTGATGCCGACTGCGGAAAAGTGTGGTGTTCGCATGGCGCTCCATCCCGATGATCCCTGCCTCGACTCGCTCTGTGGCTATGCGCGAATCTTCGGCAGCATCGAAGCATACGACCGCGCCTACGCCATCTACCCCTCGCCCTCCAACGCCGTTACCTTCTGCCAGGCGAACTTCAAGTTGATGTTCACAAATAGCAATTGCCATAATTGTTCACAAATACCAAATACAAATTTCTCCGCGCACTCTGCGTCTCTGCGCCTCTGCGTTAAAAATAATCCTGTCAATCCTGTTAATCCTGTCCAAACTCTCACCGATGCTGCACGGCATTTTGGAAAGAGAATCGCGTTCATCCATATCCGAGACGTGGAAGGGACAAAGGAAGACTTCACCGAGCTTTTCCACGATCAGGGCGATACGGACCAGTTCGCGCTCATGCGCACCTACCGCGAGATAGAACTCGACGTTCCCGTGCGCGGCGACCATGTGCCGGAGATGGCCTTCGACCGCGTCCTCACCCCGGAAGGCACGCCCGGCTACTTCACTCTTGGTCGCCTCTTCGCCAACGGCTATCTTAAGGCGCTTTTGAGAGGGCCGTCGTGATTTGCCGCGATTTGCGCGTCACAAGTCGCCTCGTTTTTGTTATAATGTCCTCCAAACGCGACAATGGTGTCGCGCCTTGAAATGAGGGAATGACAAAATGATGAATCTGTGGAAAGTCTCCGCCGTCGCAGCGGCGGCCGTTGCCGTCGCGGGCTGCACCCAGTCTGAATCCGTGGACCTCTCGCCGCAGGCGCTTGCCGCCGCTGAGTCGAGCGGCTACAAGCTTCCCGAAGGCGGTAAGGATGGCGGCGAGCTTCACATCTACACCTGGTCCGACTACCTCGCTCCTGAACTTATCGTAGGTTTCGAGAAGGCGCTCGGCGTCAAGGTCGTCGTTGACACGTTCGACTCGAACGAGGCGATGTACGCGAAGCTCAAGGCGGGCGGCACTGGCTACGACCTGATGACGCCGAGCTCCTACCAGATTCCGCAGAT
>ODAI010302072.1_pt1 | contig 21321 bp, 19 predicted proteins | sample 1539321 | NCBI WGS metagenome assembly ODAI01 (sample SAMN02144231, study PRJEB22623) | gut metagenome | biome: sheep rumen | host: Ovis aries | place: New Zealand | reverse complement strand
TTTCTAATGTACTTTTCTGAATTATATACTGGAACGATTACGCTTATTAACGGCGCCCCTATCATATACTTTCCTCACTTTTCTTACTTATTTTTCAAAAGATGATTTTTCTGGCAATATTTGTTCAAACGCACCAATTAGTTTTTTCTGTTCTTTTTCAAAATCGCAATCAATTGGATCATTAAAACAAACAACCGAATACTGTTGCTTAACAACGGCTTTTATTGCATCATCAGAATAATTTGAAAAACACTTTCCTCTTCTAGGCGACGTTGGGACGAATTGTTCTTTACAAAACTGCCAATATCTCAATAGCCATTGATTAACATCTCTTCCATAATCGCGAAATTTGTGTGTACTTACATCGTCTAGAATTGCCGGTTCTGCCTTCCACACTTCTTCGAAAGTACTCTTTAAAAAAGGCTGTGGTAAATGATCATTATAAAAACCTGTCAAATGATGCCATGGGCTTAATGCAATTGTTCTCAACAACTGCTTCCCATACTTTAATGAATACCACTTTCTTTTTGTTTTAATTACATCCTTCTTATCGAAATGTGCATTAATTATTCTCATATTATTTGCACAAATTCTTCCTATAGAATTTATGCCCTCCATGATTATTGGTGAAAATATTGCATCGTCGCATGGAATTCCTTTTTTAAAAAAAAATTCTGGTGTAATCGGTTTAATAACAAACGTATCATCATTAAAATATACGAACTGATCAGATAGACCTTTTATCCGATGCAAATTCAATTCAATTGGATTTGCACTAAATGTTGGAAGATATTTTTGCGGAATATAATCCTCATGTCTAACAACTGTCAATTTTTCATTATCAACATTAAGCCAATCCGGCAATTTATTATCACAAATAAAATATATATGATTCACCCATGGGGCAAACTTTTCAACCCCGCGAAACCAATATTTTAACGTCCCCCAATCTCGATATCTATTGACGTTTGCATCAACATCTATCCCTGAATTATACTTTGCCTTTCTTTCCAGCCATTCTCTATCAGATCCATCCACCCATGGAATAACAAAATCTATTGTATTATTCATACGTTATCCCCTTTCTCTCTTTTGATACTTTTTCCACACGAATCGATAAAATCTACAACTGATACACAATACTAAAATTGCTAGTTTATCACGTTTAGGCGTTTTCTTGTTGTGCAAAACACATTTCTTATTATTTTTTATGAATGTTATTATTTCATTTCTTTCTTTTTTATGAGTATGTACATCTAACATCTGATTTAACGTGCTTATTCGTGCATACACCCTGCGTCGCATTACTGCATTTCCAAATGAAGGGAATTGTTCAACAACCTCTCTTCCCATCTTATCAGTCATTTCTAACAGATCAAATTTACGTTCTGAAAACGCTCCGGTGACAATAGAATTCCCTCTAACCATATAATTATATTTCGATTCATAACCAATAGCAATTTGGTCACATTGCAGAAATAATGCATATGTTGTTCCTATATCCTCAAACAATTTTCCCTTTGGATATTCAACATTTTGAAACAAATCTTTGTGGTATAATTTAGCCCATGCTGATGTATCTATAATATCATGATACAACATACGTTCTATACATAACTCTGGCGATAATTTTTCATCGCCATGATTACCGTAATCTTTTATTTTTCCATTTCCAAATACAACCCTATGCTGACATATCGACATTCGCGTATTATATTTTTTCAATAACATAAATAGATATTCAATATAATCTAAATCAACACTATCATCCGAATCTATGCACGTAATATAGGTTCCATTTGCTCTTTTTATCCCAAAATTTCGTGCGTCCGAAAGTCCCCCATTTGATTTATGATAAACCTTTACCCTATTGTCAAGTTTCTCATATTCATCGCTTAACATATCTGTTCCATCGGTCGAACCATCATCAATCATTAGAATTTCAATATTTCTATACGTTTGATTAAGAATCGACTTCATACATACCATCAAGTAATCTTTCACATTGTACATAGGCAAAATAATAGAAATCAAAGGATTTTCCATCTTGCACCCCCGTAAATTTCTCTATATTATAACCAAATATATCATTTAGATACTTTCCCTCATATCTCTTCGTGAAAAACTTTGCCTTTGAAAATGAAGTTCCCTTTTTTCTCCAATTTATTTTTCTATTTGAAAAGTTTAATTCTTTTATCAGCTTAAAAGCCCCTACATTTTCATATGTATTGTCCTTTAATCCGTTTTTCAGACATAAATTGATAACCTCATCAGCCTTAAGGCACAATATTTTTCACTACAGGAATTTTTCTTAAAACTATTGTAACCATAACGCATATCGTATAAATCAATATAGGGAATCCAAGTCTGTACCACATTGAGTAAACATTTACTCCACATTTAGATATTGCAAAATTTATTATAAACCATTGCATTAGATAAACACAAAAAGTATATTTACCCAGAAAATCAACCACCTTCCAAAACCGTCTGCTTTTAATCTTTTCAGAAATTGATTTTATCGCAGTAAATACACCAATTGAATAAAGTACGCAAGGTAAATTACTATATCCTTTATAAGTTCTAACTATTTCTCCTGCATCTATAGAAGTTTTATATGTACCAATTATTTGTAGTAACAATCCTATCAAAGCCATAAGATATATAATAATTCTTTGTTTAAAATTAATATCATTCGTTGATAGCAAATAACCAATCAACACATACAGAAGATATCCACTTCCCACACTCACGGATAAAGGAAAACTATAATCCAATTTAAAAACATTAATAATAAACGGAATAGCTATATTACATACAAAGCAAACTGTAACTGTATATAAATATATTTGATTTTTCTTCTCTTTTCTAACGGCTGCAATTAGCGGAATCGACAAATAAATACAAAACAATGGAGGGAAAAACCAATAAAGATTAACAATGGTTGTTTGCATAATTCCATTTATAATTTGTTTATACGTCAAGTCTTCAAAATTGATTTTTTTCATTGCCAGCAAATAAGCAATTCCAATTAGACTCCATATAACAAAAGGGATGAAAGTTTTCCTTATTCGTTTTATAAAAAACTCTTTTGTAGAATACCTTTCATTATAATCAAGCAAAGTTGCTCCGCTTATCATAAAGAATACCGGCACTGAAAAATAAAAAATACATTCAATTATATTAGCTGTAAACCAATAGTGTTCAGTACTAAAATCCCAAAAAACTCCATTTGTATGTAAAGTGATAACAGCAAAAGCCGCCACAACGCTCTCAAGTGTAATAAACCTTTTCATCAAAAACTTCCCTCATACTTCTTACCTCTAAACTTTGCTTTTAGAAATGAAGTTCCTTTTTTCCACCAGTTTATTTTTTCCATATGAATATATGACAATTCTTTTATTTCATCCCTTTTTAATGCTCCAGAATTTAATTGATAGTCCAACCACACATTGAAGATTATTTCACTTACTCTACCATAAAATCTCCCTTGGAAGTAATCGAGTTCAGGCATATTAATTCGGTTTTCAAGTTCAAATAATATATTAAACAACCACTCACAATATGAATCAAACAGACTTTTTTCCATAATCATCATATTAAACATATAACCATATCTTTGCTTAACAACTCTATCATAGGATTCAACATATTCAGAATACTTTTCTTTTATTATTTCTCTTGTCATATCAAGCTGTTCTGAATAATGTGTATGCGCATAATGTGAATAAAGCGTCTCTATATAATATCTACGTTTTTTAGGTACAAACACCTTTATTTTACCCAGCATCGGCTCTATTTCATTTTTCTTTAATACGTGATCAAAAATATCCTTGCTTTTGCTCTTACGTGCAAAATGCCTCCTGTAGTGAGCCAATCCTATATAGTCCAGTTCAAGATTTTTCCACGCCCAATACAGTCCCGTAAGTTCACAATACTTTGGATTTTTTATCGAGATGTTATCTCCCGTATTATCTTTCTTGTAACCTAAATCAAGAGGATTTCCTTTTTCATCCGTTTTTCCCTCTGCACCAACATGAATTGGTATATACAATTCATCCTTTGGCATAGGATATTTCTTATGTGTTGCTATTATTATTCCTATGGATGGTGTTTTCATCTTAGTTTTCTCCCCTTAATTTCGATATCAAAAAACAAAATTATTATAATACATATACAATAAAAAGTCAAGCAATTCGTCTATGCTTTTAGAGGAATATATAAAAATTAAAAGGTGTTTTTTAATCAGCATTTTACGAACGTGATATATTACTCCATTTAAACTTCTATCATTAATTAACGAAATAATATCAAGCAAGAATATTACAATAAAAATATTTGTATATTCTACAAATATCCCACAGGTAAAACTTTATCTTTATCGCTGAAACTTATAAGCTTATGTTTTTCATCATCTGAAGTTGCTGTGAACCACTTAGATAAAACTGCCCTTTTTTCTTATTTGAATCTATATACATTTTTATTTCAGAAAAAAGCTGCGGAGCTTTTTGAATTTCATCTATAAATACGGGCGGTGGATTATCTTTAATACATGTTGACGGGTATTCAATTGCACTATTTCTGATAATACTGTCATCCAACGTAACATAACTTATATTATCAAGCTTTTCTTTTAACATAGTTGTCTTACCAGCCTGTCCTGGTCCGATCACTATTACCGAACCAGACATTTTGCTTAATTAATTCACAGTATCTTCAGCATGTCTTTTTATATACATAATATACCTCACAGAAAAATCGTCTAATTTAATATACGATATTAAATTAGACGATTTTTTTAATTTGTCAATATATTTATCTTATTATAATTAAGACAACATAGATTATACATAAATAATCCGCATTCCTTACTCACCATAATACACCCAATACTCTCCTGCATCGGCACATCTATCATATCCATACTTTTCTAATATTTCACCCGGAACTGCCTTTTTCTTTTGGCAAACTATAAAGTTATACCCGTCTTCCTTAGCCACGTTAAATATATACTCATAATCAGGTTCATCCTGCTGCATAAAGAAATGGACAAGCATATATCTTTCTGATAATTCGTTTATATATCCCTCTGCATTTCTTCCATACATAAGTTCTATATCGCCATTGTACTGTCTTGCTTCACAGTACATTCCATCCGGTATGATACACTTCGGGTTTCTATCCATTGCAAGTATTGTATCGCATACTTTTTCTGTATTAGCAGATACCTTTTGCAGATTTTGTATTTTGATAAATAATTCTTTATTATACACTCTGACTCCGGTTATAATTATGCCGCATATAGCTGCCACAAGAAGTATGCTCTTTATCCATACAGGTTTACTTCTTTTTATTATGTCAGTAATTGCATATGATATAAGTACGGCGTCAGGTATCATCCAAAACATACGCCAATATACCATCCTGCGTAAAAGCTTTTGATATATGACGGGATTCAATATACATATAAGGATTACGATAATCGGATATATAATACTTTTTCTATGTTCTTTTTTGCACACAAAAAGATATATGGCTGCTACTACAATCACGCAAACATATATGGTGTCAGGATAATACTGTTTTATCCAGTTTTGCATTTGATTAATCAACTCTGTCATTTATGTCTCCCCAAATAAACGCTGAAAGAATACATATCTTTTGTATATAAATCAATATCTTTTTTATCTGTAGACTGCGTTACATTTTATATGAAATCCCTATATAAATCAAATTTACCAGACATATCGTCCACATTGCCAATGTCATCTTCCATTTTTTCTTAGCTATTCCATATACCAATCCGTAACATCCTATCATTATGCCGCCTATTATAATACCCATATTGCTAAGAAGGCACATAGCTACATTTCCTATCAAAAGCAGTAGATAGTTTTCCCTTTTCTCATTTCTGAAAAGTTCAAGAAAAAGCCACAGCATAATCGGAATTCCCACACCGGCAAGCACAGCCTTGCCCTGCCACATTCTTATCATTATAAATGTTTCCGATGTGTATATAGAGTAACATCCATATATATTAAGCAGTATGGCAAAGCAGACAAATATACATCTATAAAGCACATCCTTACCAAAAAAATGTTCTGACAGTGTCCAATATATCACTCCAAGCATAAGCATGATGACCGGTGGAAGAACTGTATGCATCATTATAGATGGATACACCCTCGTAAGTTTAGATATATATGCTATATATACCGCCCAAGGAGACGTTACATCCTTATTAAGATCTCCCAAAAATGTACTTATAGCATTACCCGAATTTACATCAGTAAGAAGCAATCTGTTGGTTCGGTATATATCCACCGCATTCACCACAAATCTTGAATCATCTGCATCCGTATGTTGCAAAAATATGCTAGCCAATACAATTAAAAGCACTGCCAGTATCATAATTACAAGTGCTGAAACATCAAGAATTTTTTTTATCTTTATCTTTTCTTTTACAAAAGTTTTACAGCTTAATCCTGCAAATATTTCCCCAAAGCCTCGCCTCGCTTTTTTATAAACAACTCCATATACTGCAAGAAAACCATAAACAACAGACAGCATCACTACAACAGCCAAAAAAGACTGTTTCATAAGAATCAGAGGCACTGCTATAAGCTGGCATACTGCCCACATACTTATATGACCTGTTATAAAGTATTTTGGAAGAGATACATCCTGTTTAAGAATATAACAAATAGTATTACCTATGCATATAGGTAATACTATTAAAATTAAAAAGCTAAGTAAAATATTTAATACCGTTATATTCATATCAGAATGCCAAATCTCCTATTATTTTTTTATACAGATCCTTCCCGCTTAAACACCACTCCTACAGTCTTAAGCATTATCTTCAAGTCGTAACTTATACTAAAATTCCTTATATATTCATTATCCAGTCTGACAACTTCTTCAAAGTCAGTTATATCACTTCTACCCGATACCTGCCAAAGTCCGGTAAGTCCCGGTTTTATAGCGAGACGACTCTTATGATGAGCATCATACTGCATAAACTCATCTACAGTAGGCGGTCTGGTTCCGACCAGACTCATATCGCCTTTAAATATATTGATAAACTGAGGAAACTCATCGAGACTTGTTTTTCTGATAAACTTACCTATAGGAGTAATACGAGGATCATCATCCATTTTAAACATAAGTCCCTGCATCTTGTTTTGCTCCATAAGTTCTTTTTTACGTTCCTCAGCATCCATATACATGGATCTGAACTTATAAATCTTAAATTTTCTTCCGTTTCTTCCCACCCTTTCCTGTTTAAAAAATATGGGTCCGGGCGACTGATGATATATAATCGGTCCAAGTATAACATATAATATACCTGTAACAATTATACCCGGTATAGAAACAACTATATCTATAAGTCTCTTTATAACCTTTTGTTTAAAACTCATAAAGCTTATGCTTGTGGTTACAACTGTATAATCATTTATATTTTCTATAGTCGGATTCGGCACCTTAGGCAGTATTCTGTTTATACTTATATGAACCATGACTCCCATAGATAAAAACATATCAGCGATTTTACCTATATTTTCATCTCTTGAACCTATAAATACTTCATCTATAACATGCTCCTTTACATACTCATACATAGTATCAGCATTTGCAACTACGGGTATATCAGATATTCTGTCGCCCTGCATATCCTTATCAAGAACAACTATTCCATTTACATAAAACGAACTATAATTATATGTTTGAAGGCCTTTTATAAGATTTGCAGCATGTTTGTAATCAGTAACTAAAAGCATACGATTAAGTTTTCCTATCTTGATATTGGTTCGACATAGATAGTTTTTTCTAATCGTTCTGAGAACGAACATAAAAATTGTATTTATGATAAAGAAAAGGCCCATAACTATACGTGAGTAGTCTTCCGATTGCTTACTAAAGAAAAGTACCGCAAGTACAACCGCCAAAAGTTCTATGTTATATGTCAATACAGCCTTTATTTCTTTAAAATATCCTCTCCTTAATATTCCTGAATATCCCTCTGTATAAAATACTATTGCAGCATGCGCTATAAGTATAAGCCCGTTTATAAGAGCATATCCACTGGAGAATTTTTGTCCATCCGTACCAAGTCTCAATAAAAATGCCAATTGAAAAGACACCTCGACACATATAAGGTCAAGTATTATAAAGTCTATATGTTTACTTCTGCTGGTAGTTTTGTTGTTCATATAAGGTTTTCTCCCTCGTATATTAAACGTCTATAGATTTCTCTGTGCTGACTCTCTCTTTCCTACATATCACATCTATATGATACTTCCCTTTAGGCAGCTTCACCTTAGGGAATTCGCAGATAAAGCCTGTAAATTCAACATCTTTTTCTTCTCTGTTGGCTCTTGCCACATCAGGTCTGTAGACCTTCCTTGTCGTGGCGATATAACTTTTTTCATCATTATAAAAGCATAGCTTTATATCTGTGTCGTTGTTCTTATCATAGCCTTTTATAAAGCCCCAGCCCGCGATATAGATATTTTTAAGCACCATAAGTATGTCTATATTGGTAAGCGCCTTATCACTATACTTTTCTATAGCTTTTTCTTCAACTATATCACAGTAATCTTTTTCATCATCATAATAATTATATGCAAAATTGGTATCCGTCTGCGTAAGATTGATATTGTAAAACGGATCTGTCATCAGCTTTGGATGTCTGTCATAAAGCTTGTTTCGTTCTATCTCAAGTCGCTTAAACTTGGTATCATCCTCTAAGTCACTTCCTCTGCTTACTGACTCATGATGTATAAGTACAGCATCATTTCTTACAACATTGTAATAACCTTTTTCATAAAGTTTAAAACAAAGGTCTACATCATTATAGGCAACCGCAAGTTCTTCGTCAAACCCGCCTGTTTCCTTGAATTTTTCTGCATTAACCAAAAGGCACGCTGCGGTAACGGCAAGATAGTTATATTCGAGCTTATTTCTGCCAAAATAATGTATAACGTCATCCTTGAGTCCGGCAAGGGCATGCATAGGTCCGTTTTTTACATTGATAACTCCGTCATGCTGTATGGTTTCTCCATCCGGATAAAGGAGTTTTGCTCCAACCGCACCTATATGCTTTTGCTGTGCATGGCCAAGCATCCTCGTAAGCCATATCTCATTTATAATCTCTATATCATCATTTAAAAACAGATAATATTCTCCTTTTGCATGTGCCGCACCCTTGTTGCACATAGCCGAGAAATTAAAGTCCTGTTTTTCGTATATATAATTTATGCTGTAGCGTTCCGCCAGCTTTTCATAAAGTGCCTTTTGCTCGTCACAGCTTCCGTTATCGACCAGAATTATCTCATATCTCTTATACTCTGTTGCAGCCGTAAGAGTGGATATGCACTGTTCAAGTACGTCATAGTTATCTTTTGAAGGTATGATTATGCTTACAAGCGGCTCGTCCACTACATCATAGTTTATCCTGAACTGAAATGTTCCGACAACCTCCTCAACCTTGGCAGGTATACCTCTTCTTTCCATAGCCTCTCTCTTGGCCTTCGAAGCCGCCTCAAGCACATATGGTTTTGCGCCTATATCACCTGCTGTGGACTCTTCTCTTACTCTCCAATGATAGAGTATTTTAGGAATATGTGCCACACGATTTGTTTTTTCAGTAAATCGGAGCGTAAAGTCATAATCCTGCGAGCCCTCAAAGCCCGGTCTAAGTCCGCCCACCTCATCTATCAGACTCTTTCTGTATACTCCGAGATGATTGGTATACATATGTGACATAAATGTATCCGGTGACCAGTCCGGTTTAAAATGCGGCATATTGCGGTTTCCGCCATCCTCATCTATCTTGTCTTCATCACTGTATATAAAATCCAGTTCTCTGTTTTCATTGAGTTTTTTTACGACCTCATACAACGCCTGCGGTGCGAGTGTATCATCACAGTCCATAAATGCCACAAACTCTCCGGTTGCAACCTCTATAGCCGAGTTTGTCGCTCTGGATATATGGCCGTTTTCCTGTCTGTATACTACCTTTATCCTGTCATCAGACTCATATCTTTTAAGCGTTTCCTTTACATTTGGCCAGGTAGAATTGTCATCCGAAAGACAAAGCTCCCAGTTGTCATATATCTGGTTAATCACAGATTCTATACATGGTACCAAATGTTTGTCTAATACATTATAAACCGGCACAACTACGGATATCTTAGGATTATATGCAAACTTTTCATCATAAGTTTCCTTGGACTCAACTTCATTTATCCATGTCTCATAATCCGATTTTTGTTCAAGCATCAAATCTCTGTATTTATATTTATATTTACCGACTCTTTGTTCTTCCTTCCACTCTTCGGAGCCAAACTTGAACATGAGTCTGTTGTATATCTTTTTCGACGCAAATCCCACACCGTAAAACGGATTTTTTACAGCATGTTTTAAATCTTTTATATTGGCACTCTGCCTTGATATCATTGATTCAAGATTATCTATATGCTGATTTTTAAGATCTATACTCTCTTTTAATTCTTCAACTTCTTTTTCAAGCTTTTCTATCTGCTCATCTTTTTGAGCAGCAGACTTTCGCAAAGACGCATTGTCATCTGTAAGTTCCTTTAAGCCGGTCGTCTTTTTAAGATAATTGTTGGTATATATATATCTTCTGTCTTTTCCATGTACGTACTGTTGGAAACATTCTTCCATCTTCTGATAGATATGAATACTTCCTCTGTCTAACGAAAAGCTCCTGATAAAATCTTCAAATCTTATCCTGTCCTTAAGCAACTCTGCCTTTTCGGTATATAGATACAAAAGGATTCTGTAAATTATATATCCTTTAGGTATTTCAAAATCAAATACCCACTCATAATCTATACACCATAGTTTTCCGAGGGCTTCTACAAAATTGCTAAGTATAGAATCCACATTTGCAACCTTAAATGCTATTTCATCCTTAGGATAACATCCCGGAAACATCTCTTTGAATTCTTTTGACAACTCAAACTTTTTCTTTAAATCATCATTTATATCGAGGATAATTTCAATTTTTTCTGATATGGTTTTGATTATTTTATCCATATCATCATGTACAAAATCTATATCACAGAGCATATCCTTTCCTTTGATAAAATCAAAACAAAGTCCGTCTTCTGTCTCGTTATACGGTATGACCTCTATATCATTATACATGTCCTTTATAAGCTCATAATTCTTTTTCATGGCATCAAGCTGCCCTGCTGCCATATCGTTCATAGCAGCTTTAAGGACACATCTTTTTCCATCTGTCTCAACTATACTTGTTTTTATCTGAAATTCTGTCCTTCTTAAAGAATTATACTTTGTATATAAGACCTTTTTCATTATATCCTCCAACTAACAGCTTATCACTATGAAAGAATTGGCAAACTCAGGGAACATACCATCCTCGCAAAGCGATTCATATGCCAAAACTTCGTCAAATATCATATATCTGTCTCTGTCATATGCAGGTGTATAGACTTTTATATCGCCCGGTTTTGGCAGATAATTATCTGAATATATCTCTAACGGCAGTTTGTAATCAGGTACCGGATAGTAAAAATCATTGGTTTCAAAGCCCGCTTTTTTAAGTAGTTTTTCCAAGCCATGCCTTGAAAATGTTCTGACTCTGTCTACTCCGTTATAACCCTGTATGCCATCAAAAAGTCTTCCTGTATGATCTTCCGTCGCACCTGCCCAGTACTTTAACCCATACTTATTTTCTATAGCCAGTAAAAGCTTTCCGCCGGGTTTAAGCAAAGATTTAACCTTCTTCAACATATCTTCAAACGGATTTTCACTATTTATATAATATATCGAGTATTCCAACACTCCTATGAGTGAAATATAATCATACTTCTGTCTGAATTCTATATCTTCAAAATTGCCTACAAGTATCTCAAGATTATCATATTCTTTGTTTCTGTACGCATTTATATATGATCTTTTTTTAGACAGATCAACTGCCGTTACCTTTTTTGTCTTACGGCAAAAAAGACCCGATATCGCTCCACAGCCTGCCCCTATTTCAAGCACCTCTGCATCCTTATCAAAATCATACCAGTCCAGCACATTTTGCCTGATGGTTGAAAAGTGATACAGATATGCCCAGTCATTTTCATCCATAAGCTTTTCTTCAAGTTCTGTAGCAGTCTGACAGTTTTTAACTATCTCAAGCATCTTGTCTTCAACTTCGCCATCTGTATAGGTATCCTCACCCTTGTAAAATTCATAATTCAGTTTTACTTTTCCAATATATTCTTCCATCTAAACCTCTTATTTTGCGTTTGATATGATACCTATCTCCGAATTCATATCAAAAAATCCAATTGTATTTTTATCAGACACTACCGTTATACTACATATATCATATAATCTGTCATATACCTGAAAGTCATCATTTTCAAATCTCGTACACCCGAGCGACAAAAGGTATTGAGAACCCTGAAGACAATTATTTTGTTTAAATGATACTATTCTTTCCTCGCCCGCTTTTAAATCTCCTATATCTTTTTTCTCAAGCATGGTATTTGTACCGGTTATGTCTGTACCCTTTATGTCCTTTATGGTATAAGCAACTATAGGATTGGTAGCATCCTGATTTGCCCTTATCTTTAATTTTATGGTGAATTCTTTATTTTTTACAAGTGTGCTTGTATAATTGTCATCATCATCTACTATTGCAAAATCCACGATATCTACTATATGATCTCCGTACTCCTCCCAGTTTGGATTGATAACATAATTTGAACGCCAAAGCTTTCCCTCAGGCAGGTCGCTTTTTTTCGCTCCACCTTTTTGTGCCTCATCCATCTGTCCTACAAGGACTTTTTTATACTCATCTATAACTTCAGCAGGAGTTCCCTCTGTCAGTTTTCTTCCCTTGTCAAGAAGAATGGCTCTGTCACAATACTTGCTTATACTTCCCAAATCATGGCTTACGAAAAGAATAGTCTTGCCAAGTTTTTTAAATTCTTCGAATTTCTTAAAGCACTTGGACTGAAAGAATACATCTCCTACAGAAAGTGCCTCGTCAACTATAAGGATTTCCGGATCTATATTTATCGCTACTGCAAATGCAAGTCTTACGAACATACCTGATGAGTAGGTTTTTACCGGCTGATATACGAAATCTCCGATATCTGCAAACTTAAGTATATCATCAAGTTTTGCATCTATTTCTTCCTTGGAAAAACCTATCATAGTTCCGTTTAAGTATACATTTTCTATGCCGGTATACTCCATATTAAACCCCGCACCAAGCTCAAGCAAAGCTGAGATTCTGCCATCTATCTTTACTTCGCCCTCAGTAGGATTTAATACTCCTGTTATGATCTTTAATATGGTTGATTTACCGGCTCCGTTTGTGCCGATTATACCGACACATTCACCTTTTTTTACTTTAAAATCAAGATTGTGCAGAGCATAATGCTCCTTATATTTTTTTTCTTTGGTAAAGCCGAGTGCCTCCTTAAATCTGTCAGAAGGCTTGTCATATAATTTATACAATTTTGTTACATTGTCTACATTTATCGCTATATCACTCATTTTTATCTCCGATTACAACAGACTGACATTATATTATTCCTATGAATCTTTAGCTATTTTTAGCCGTTAAGAAATGGTGTTTTATAATACGTCAGCAAAATGAATTTTTAATTTTGTGAATACTCTTCTTCCAAGCCAGAATACTATCAGGGTAAATATCCAGAAGTAAGACGTCCATGCTATCTTATGGAAGAACCATCTCTTGTAAAGTATAGCATCTCTAAATCCATCAACTATATAGTATATAGGATTAAGCTTAAATATCTTTACCCATTTTGGCGGAAGCATCGCATTGATATCCCACATGATAGGTGTAAGCCAAACACCAACCTGCATAAATATATTTATTATCTGTGTAAGATCCTTGAAAAAGCATACAACCGCCGATGTAAGATATGACAATCCAAGAACCATGACATACATACATCCAATGTAATATATAAGCTGAAGTGTGTAGATATCCGGTCGATATCCGTATGCCCAACTAAGCAGCACCACTATTGCGGTAAAGAATATGTGCACAAATATCGACGATATAGTCTTGACCATAGGAAGTATATCTATGTCAAATACTACTTTTTTTACAAGATAATTATACTCTGTTAATGCATTGGTTCCGCCAACCCACGCTTCCGAAAAGTAAAACCATGGCACAAGACCTGCCATAAGCCAGAGTATAAACGGATACTCTGCAACTCCCGGCGACCGAAATCCCATCTGAAATACAAACCAGTAAACTGCTATCGTAATAGTCGGCTGTACAAATGCCCATATGATACCAAGCATAGAGCCTGCGTACTTTGTTTTAAAGTCATTTTTTGAAAGACTTAAGATAAGTCTCTTATTATGATATATATCTTTTATAAAATTGACTTTATTAATACTGTTAGGCTTAACGGTAATTGTTTTTTCATTACTCGTTTTTTTGATGCTTTTATTTTCATCTTTTTTGGTTTCGTTGTTTTTGTTTTCATTGTTTTTGTTTGCACCGCTGTTGCCTTCATTGTCTATGTTTTTACCATTGATATTTTCGCGGTCTTTGTTTATATTATCTTTGTCAGCTGACATTATTTTTTCTCCTGATACTCTTTGATTCCGCCCCACTTGTGGTCTTTTTCGGATATTGTAAGGTCATCTCTTGTCATACCCTCCGGCATAGGCCATTCTACTCCTATCTCAGGGTCTGACCAAAGAAGTCCGCCTTCATCGTTTGGATGATAGAAATCGGTACATTTGTAGCAAAATTCTGCATTTTCTGATAGGACAATAAAACCATGTGCAAAATTTTTCGGTATAAAGAACTGTTTCTTATTTTCAGCGGAAAGTCTCACTCCGAACCATTTTCCAAATGTTTTTGAACCTTCTCTAAGGTCAACCGCTACATCAAAAACTTCTCCGCTTACTACTCTTACAAGCTTGTCCTGAGGATAGTTTATCTGAAAATGTAGTCCTCTAAGAACTCCTTTTTTGGAACTTGACTGATTGTCCTGAACAAATTCCATATCTATACCCGCCGCTTTAAAGTCGTTGTAGTTATAGGTCTCCATGAAATATCCTCTCTCGTCTCCAAACACCGATGGAGTTATAACTTTAAGTCCTTCTATATCACATGTTTCTACGGTTATCTTTCCAAACTTTTCAACTGCCATGATACATCCTCCGTTAATATGATTACATAATTATTTCTATTATATACTAACAGATATTTTTTTTCAATCTTTGAGCCAAGTAATTTTTAATTTTGCAGTTTATTTTCAATTTTACAATTTTTGCTTTTCTGACTTAAACAGAACTGTTTTAACTTTTTTCTGTAAAATTGTTTTTTATTTGCCACAATAGGTATTTTAGGGTATAATATCTTTCAATAGTATTTGAATTACCAGGACAATAAATTTGGGTTGACGACATAATTATAAAACTTTCAAAACACAAACAAATGCGAGGATTAAATCATATGATTAGCGAAACTGTTAAAGATAATTTAATCAAATATCACCAGGATAAGCTTCTTGCTTACCTGTCAGAGCCCGGAATATGCAAAGCCAACGAATGTAAACTGGCCAAGCAGCTTTCTTTGGTTGACTGGTCTTTTTTAGAACCACATAAATCCTATAATTCGGTTGATGATATAAAGCCGATTGATGTGATGCTTATGGATTCTATAAATGATATGTATGATAAATACGAGTCTGTTGGACTTGACGCCATAAAAAGTGGCAAGCTGGCTTTGGTTCTTTTGGCAGGTGGTCAGGGTACGCGCCTTGGATATGACCACCCAAAGGGTATGTTTAATGTTGGCACAGACAGAGAATTATTTATATTTGAATGCCTGATCAATAACACTATGAAGGTTGTTGAAAAAGCCGGTTGCTTTATACCATTTTATATTATGACCAGTTCCATCAACAACGAAGAGACTGTTGCATTTTTTAAAGAGCATGATTACTTTGGTTATAATCCTGATTTTATTACTTTTTTTGTACAGGAATCTAATCCGGTTACTGATTTTGACGGGAATATTCTTCTTGTAGATAAGGATGAGATTTGTATGTCGCCTAACGGCAACGGGGGTTGGTTTTCCTCTATGGAAAGAAACGGCCTTTTGGATGAGATTCTTAACTCACCTATCGAGTGGATCAATGTTTTTTCTGTTGATAATGTACTTCAAGGCATAGCCGATCCTGTATTTTTAGGCGCCACTATCACGAGTGGCAAAACATGCGGCGCGAAGGTTGTTGCCAAAACTTCACCCGATGAAAAAGTCGGTGCCATCTGCACGATGTCAGGTATGCCTCATATAATCGAATACTACGAACTTTCCGATAAGATGATGAATGAAAAAAATCCGGACGGCACTTACGCCTATGGCTACGGCGTTATCCTTAATTATCTTTTCCCTGTTAAAAAGCTTACCCACACCTTGGATTCGGACATGCCTTTACATATCGTTAAGAAGGTCGTTCCTTATATGGATTATGACGGGAGCTTTGTAACACCGGATGAAGTAAACGCATTCAAATACGAGACTCTGGCTTTAGATTTAATTCACGCTATGGATTCGTGTCTCGCTTACGAGATAGACCGCGAAAAAGAATTCGCTCCAATCAAAAACAAAGAGGGAGTTGACTCCATCGATACCGCACGTGAATTGCTCGTAAAAAACGGAGTTGAACTGTAAGTGTGAAATAAAGTGTTTCTGATTGTCACGTTTGCGACATGGGTGTTTTTCGTTGTATCATTTGGGGTTACACGTAAAGTGCTACCAGCATAATGCTTAGCTAATCTCTTAAAATGTTTAAATGCAAGTCTACGTTAAAAACAAGTCACCGAAAACAAATTATCCGGTGACTTGTTTTTTTATAAAAGGTTGGGTTTTTTGTTTGTTTTTTTAGGTTTATTTTTGAATATTTTTAGAACTTAATTTGGTTTCTCAGGCGGTGTGCCGCCACTGCCTCCGGGGCCGCCATTTTCACCTGAAGGCTTCTCAGGTGGAGTTCCACCGTTTCCACCGGTGCCACCCGAACTACCTAAGCTGCCACTTCCATCTGATCCGTCCGTAGAACCGCCCGGCACTATACTTGAATTTTCTCCATCCTGTACATTGCCATCCGGCTTTCCCCTGTCTCCGGAACCTCCTTTTCCGTCAGGCGCTTCTCCATCAGGCATGCCCATGTCTCCGGATCCGGATGAAGTATTCTCGGATACTATCTCTATCGCTTCACCGGTGCTATCGGTTCCGTCGGTATATACCTCACCATTTACATATAAGATATGTCCGTTTAGATTGATGCATCCTGCGACACAGGTGAGAGAAGTTATATATGAATCCTCTGTAAGTGTCCATGTTGAAGTTTCGTCAAGTTCAACATATACTTCACCTGCTGTACCATCAGTATTTATGGCACCCGAAAAAACACTTTCTTTTGTCAGATAGAGATTCAAGGCAGAAACCTCATCAACTATCATATCTCCATCTATATTTTGATTTACTGCAGTCATGGTAACCTTGCCGCCATTGGAACCGCTGTTGCCCCAGCCGGCAGCTTCGGCCCTGAGAAATACTCCGTCAGAATCAATATTAGTTATGTCGACATCTTCAAGATCTATTGTACATGCGGTATTGTTTACAAAAAATATATCACCGTTTGCATTGGTAAGCGAGCCGCCTGACATTTTAAATGATGAGGTTCCGCTATCCGCATCGCCCGACATGGACTGATATATCATTACAGCCTGATAGGTATCCGATTTATCACTGTTTTTGGTGTTGTTGTCCGCATCTAAGACACAATCTTTTAATGTAACTGAGTTCTTGCCTTCTACAACAACTCCCTGTGATGCTGTCGACTCAAGGTATGCATTTGAAACCGTTATATCTGCTGTCGAATAAATAACCGGTGAACCGGTTCCGGAAGTTTTATAAAATCCACCGTCTATATTTACTGTTCCACCGCCTCTGTCGGAACGGATTGCCGCCGAAGAATTTCCGGACGTAGTGATGGTAAGATTGCTTGCATTGGTTGTTCCGCCACCTGTTGTCATAAGACCTCCCGAACAGTTTCCACTTGTCTCTATAACCGAATCAGATATATCAACTGTTGTGCCCTCACCATAGGAAAATACTCCATTTGCGTGGGTTCCGTCTGTCTCAACGTAGATTCCCGACAAGGTAAGTGTTGCACCGTTTGTTGCAAAAATTGCTGCATTTTCACCGTAGAAATCAGCCTCGTCACCATCAGCTTCACCTGTCTTATAAACTGCCACGTCAGAATAGTCTGCCGATTCTCCGTCAGCTGTTATGGCATGTGTTCCGTCGCCTTCATCTGTATAGGTTTCACTGATATTTATATCATCTTTTGTCAGATGATTATCTTTATAATTATTTGAAGATGTTGCCTCTGCATTTTCATTGTTGTCCTTATCGGAAGATGCTTCGTTTTGTGATGCAGCATCCTTGGTGCTGCCATCCTCATCAGAAACTTCCTCGACTATATCTGTGCTCGTTGCATCCTTACTGTCACTATTCTTTTTTGATGCACATCCCCACAAACTTGTCATAATAAGACTTCCTACCAGAAAGAGCGCAAGACTGTTACTATGCTTTATATTTTTCTTCTTTTCTTTTAATTCATCATTCATACGCTTTACCTCCTACATATTTTTAATTTTTTGATTTTCAATAATTTTGACTTACTTTTATGATTGCCAGGCTTATCGAATCCCCTTGTTTCCTTAATCTGAGGTAAGTATATAATGTGAACCTTAGCTGAACCTTAAAATAAAAAAAATTATATATTTTTTTTTAAATTTTTCTTAGCAATTTATCTGCTTATATAAAAATGTTTATCTCATTTTTTAAACCAAAATGTCTCCGAACGGATACAAATGTGCAAAACTTAATCTTGCCTTTTTGTATCTATGAGGCTATTATTTTCACATAGCAGTTGTTTAATCTACTGTTCGCGAACAATCATTAAAGAAACATAATTCCTGCTTAATAATTATTTTTGTTTAACAGACATTGTTAGGTGTTATTTTTGCACACTTTTTTATCATGTATTTGAGGGGGGTACACTATATGGGTAGAAGAAAGAAAAACAGCAAAAGCAAGAGAAATAAAAAATATTACATTTCCAATAAATATAAAAATATTAATGTAAAAAGGAATCAAAGAGATACTGTTTTCAGGATGTTATTCAAAAGAAAAAAGGAGCTTCTGTCACTTTTTAATGCAATTAATAATACAAATTACAAAAGTGAGGATGAACTGGAGATTGTAACTTTGGAAAATGCTGTATATATGTCGATGAAAAATGATGTATCATGCCTGCTTGATATGAATCTCCAGATATACGAGCATCAATCAACTATTAATCCCAATATGCCACTTAGAAATCTTATGTACATAACGAAGCAGTTGGAAAAGATGATTGTAAAAAAAGATTTATACAGTAGAAAGCTTATAACTCTTCCGAACCCCAGATTTATAGTATTTTACAACGGAACCGACAAGCAGCCGGAAACTGATACATTGTATCTGTCATCGGCGTACGAGCATAAAGAAAAGGAGGTAAATCTTGAGTTAAAAGTATTGCAATTGAACATAAACAAGGGCTATAATGAAGACATAAAAAGCAAATGTCCAAGTTTATTTCAATATATGCAGTATGTAGATATTTTAAGAGAAAACAGGAAAACTCGCCCACTTAAAGAGGCTGTTATAATCACTGTCGATTACTGCATAAAACATGATATATTAAAGGACTTCTTATTAGCAAATAAAAGCGAGGTCATAAGTATGAGTATATTTGAATATGATGAAGAGTTACATAAGAAAACGCTTAGAGCCGAAGGATATGAAGACGGTTTTAAGGAAGGATTTGATAGTGGTCATAAAGAAGGATTTGATAGTGGTCATAAAGAAGGATTTGAGGCAGGCGTTGCTTCAAAAGAATCAGAAAATCAAAGATTAAGGGAAGAAATTAAGGAGCTCAAAAAACAGCTAAATTCAAAATAACCATTAGTTAAATTATAAAAGCGAGGATGATTCACTGATATGTACACTATTTGCCAGACAACAACAATAGGAATACATATATCACACCATCCTCGTTTTTATTATAGTTCATTCAATTTTCCCTCTGCGTAAGCTTTGACTGCCGCCTTGGCACCTCCATCAAAGGTACATATTTTAAATCCAGCTTTTTTTAAAGCTACCATAGACTTGGAGGTATAATTTTTACATATAAGCACATCTATCGCACATAGGTTGAATTTATCTATAGCATCCTTGAGGTTTTTGGGATAAAGAGAGAGTATCTGCGTCCTCACTATCTTATCTTTGTCCACTGCATAAATCCAAAATGCTTCACCTTGCTCAAAGTTCTGTATCTCACTTCCGGTATAAGCAACCGCAACTATTTCACTCGCATATATTTTTTTAATTCTACTCATATCTCTCCTCCAAAAAATAAAATGTGACATATTGTGACACGAGGGGACGTATCTGGTTGTCACATGGAGTATGTATCTGATTGTCACATTTTTGTTGCTAAGCAAAGCGTTAAGCGACTAGCGTGCTTTGCGTGTAACATAAAATGGGGCAATCAGATACAGCCTATATATCACCTTGTCACATTTTGTTACTAAGCAAAGCGTTAAGCGACCAGCGTGCTTTGCGTGTAACATAAAATGGGGCAATCCGTTACGTCCCCATTGTCACATTTCATCTCTTAAATAATCCTTTTTTTACATACTCCTCGCTTTTAGCCTCAAGGCAATGATATCCCATGTCAGATAGCCCCGCTTCAAGTTCCTCCTTAGTAACCGGCTTTTCACTGATGATAACAGTTTCATTTTTCTTATGCGAAGATGTTACCTTTTTAACATCAAATTTTTTTCTAACCATCTCATTTATATGGGACTCGCACATAGTGCACATCATCCCGTCAATTTTAGCAATCGTCTGATACATTTCCACTCCTCCAAGTATGACATATAACCTGTGTGACACATATAACGTATCTGATTGTCACATTTTTGTTGCTAAGCAAGGCGTTAAGCGACCAGCGTGCTTTGCGTGTAACATAAAATGGGGCAATCAGATACGTCCCCATTGTCAAATTTTCGTTGCTAAGCAAAGCGTTAAGCGACCAGCGTGCTTTGCGTGTAACATAAAATGGGGTAATCCGTTACGTCCTCATTGCCACATTTTCGTTGCTAAGCAAAGCGTTAAGCGACCAGCGTGCTTTGCGTGTAACATAAAATGGG
>ODAI014356210.1_pt1 | contig 21322 bp, 21 predicted proteins | sample 1539321 | NCBI WGS metagenome assembly ODAI01 (sample SAMN02144231, study PRJEB22623) | gut metagenome | biome: sheep rumen | host: Ovis aries | place: New Zealand | reverse complement strand
TGTACTGCTTCGCGCAGATGTATATGCACCCGACGCTCATAGACATCAAGGACGTGGGAGAGCTGTTCGGGATCAATACGCTGGCCGTCATCGACGACGACCCTTCCTTCGAGGAGTTTATGCGGGAAAACCTGATCACCAATCGGCAGGCGCTGAGCTCGCTGATGAAGGACAATTACACCACCTTCTCCCACATACTGCTGCATCAGATCGACGACGACTACTTCAGCCTCTACGTCACCTCCTCCGTCTACGGGGAGGGCAAGACCGCGGTGGTCGCCAACCTGGGCATCGCCCTGGCCGCGCTGGACAAGCGGGTGCTGCTGATCGATTTTGACCTGTCCTCGCCCAACCTGGGCGGCTACTTCATGGACGAGATCCCTTATAAAAACACGGTCAACGCCGTCTACTTTGACGACGTCTCCGTGGAGGACGCGCTGGTGCGGGTCTCGCCGAACCTGTATCTGCTGATGGCCAGCCTGGACAAGCGCCGCATCAGCATCGACCGGTTCGCCAAGAAACTGGTCTCGCAGCTGGAGGCGGAATTTGACGTGGTCATACTGGACACGCCGCCGCTGGGCGAAAATTCGGACACCCTGTATTTCAACTCGGTCTCCCGAAATGCGCTCTACGTCATTCGTTATGATTACGCCGGCTGCGACGTGATCTCCGAAAACATCGAGAAGCTGAACAAGGCCGGCACGTCGCTGCTGGGCGCGGTCATCAATCGCGTGCCGACGAAGACCACGCAGGCCGCCCAGAACAGGATGGAAAGCGAGGAACGGGCCGAGCGCAGGGATTCTTCCCAGAGGAAGCTGCTGGGCAAGCTCCCCTTCTCAAAGGACAAGCGATCGGGCAAGGACAAGGGCAAATTGCGCGCCGGCACCGGCGGCGGCGTCGATGACATCGACAGCTTCGACAGCGACGATGATCTGATCGATACCGAGGACTTTGCCCAGTATCTGAACAGCGCCCGCCTGGGGCAGGAGCCTCCGTCGCCTCAGGCCGTGGCGGTCCGGCAAAAGCGAACGGCCATCCTTTCAGATGACAACGACGATGAGCGCATCGAGCGAATGGAGGCGGCCATGGGCGAGGCGGAATCCCCCGACGGCGATGCGCCCGCGCCTGAAGAGAGGCAGCCCCTCAAAAAGAGGCTGAAGCGCCTGAGGCGAAGCCTTTCCGCGCAGGCGGATGATCCTGAACCGGCGGAGGAAGCTCCGCCCGAAGAAGAGGATGAGGACGCGCGGCTTGCACGGCTTTTCTCGACGCAGGTCAACCATCTGGACGGAAACGACGAGGACAGACTTTAACGACTTCTGACGAGGAGAGGACGCATTACCATGAAAAAGGGCAGCACCGTTATCTGGCTGATCCTGGCGATACTGTGGATGGGAGCCATATTCCTGTTTTCGAGCCAGTCGTTTGCGGAATCCGGCGGCCTCAGCGGCTCCGTGGCATCCTTTTTGAGCGGCGTGCTGGTTCCCGACTTCGCCTCCTGGGGCCCCTCCATGCAGGCCGAATGGCTGGACAGCATCAACAACCTGGTGAGAAAGGCCGCTCACTTTCTGGAATTTGCCCTGCTGGGGGTATTGGTGTACATGGTGCTGCTGAATCTGTCGGCAGGAAGGCGCCGCGGAAGACCGGTGACGAAATTGGGCCTGGGCATGATCAGCTTTTATATCTGCGCCGTACTCTCGGCGCTGGATGAGCTGCACCAGAGCTTCTCCGTCGGGCGAACGCCTTCCACCGGAGATATGCTGATCGACTGCGCCGGCGTGGTCCTGGGGATCATCATCTGCGCCCATAAGACCAGGCTGCCGTCCTCGGGCGCTTACCGGCGGGACCCGCCCGCTCGCAGGCGCGGTTAGGCATCCCCTGCACGGCATCGACGAAAGTGGAGGCGCGTCTATGAACCTTGAAAGCATCAACATGATCGACATCGCCCTTGCGGGGGTATCCGCCGTTCTGCTGGCGGTCTGCATCCTCCTGCTGGTGCGCCTGGTGAAGCGAAAAAAGCAATGCGCGATGCTTCAAATGGAGCTGGACAGGCAGAAATCACGGGTCATCGCCAGAAAGGAAAAGATATGGGAGCTGCGGGAGAAGATGCACGAGCTGCTCCTGCACCTTTCAGAGGATGAGCGCAAGCTGCTCAACAGCTATACGCAGGAGGAGATCGCCGCGCTGTATCCGGAGATCATCGAAGCGTTCCGGGGGCTTTTGAAGGCCATCGAGATCAACAAGCTGCCCCAGATCAAGCAGGCCGACGTCATGTCTGAGGCCATTAAGCTTTCACACCTGCTGAAGAACGCCTTCCGCATGACGGAGGAGCCCCTGCTCGTGGACGCGGAGATCGAGCGCGCCGAAGAAGCCGGCGACGAGAGCATCGCGCCCCGCAGGGTGCTGATCGTGGATGACAACGAAGAGAGCCGCCACAGGAGCGCGGAGATCGTCGAAGGCAGCGGCTATTGGGTGGATATGGCGGCCAACGGAGAGGAAGCGGTGGAGAAGATCCGTATCTCCCGGGAGGGCTATTACGACCTGGTCCTCATGGACATCATCATGCAGGGCAAGAACGGCTATGACGCCTGCCGGGATATTCGAAAGCTGCTTCGGGCGGATTGTGAACGCATCCCCATCATCGCGCTGACGGCCAACAACTTCGCGGAGGACTACGTCCGCCTGATCGACGCGGGCATGAACGACCGCATCGCAAAGCCCATCAGCCGAAACGCCTTTTTGAACGTGGCCGATAAATGGCTCAACCCCCACGAGAACAAGATGAACGCCGCCGATGCCGACACGTGGTTCTCGCTGTCTTCGGCGGGGGAAAGCCCGCGCCCGGTGGATTGATACGGGCAGACGAGCGCATGACCGAAGGAGGGGAATGCATTGGACGTGCAGGCCGGGACGATGGGAGCGCAGGCGCGCCATGTCAGCGGTTATCGGAACCGGTATCTGGAACGGCGGCAGACGCTGCTGTTCTATATCGGCTTGGCCTGCGTATCCACCATTGCCCTGTTGCAGAATATGGGGCAGACCTTCGCTCTGCCCGTTTACGAGCGCCCGGTGCTGGCGCTGGGGCTGGGCTGCGTGTTCTTCCTGTTCAACGATAAGGATGTGCTTCAGAAGCTGAGAAATAAGGCCTACATGAACATCTTCGCCTTCTGGGCGTTGTTTTGCGTCCTGTCGACCTATTCCTCCTATGTGACGAAGGACATCGTGCCCATCTACAATCCGGTGACCGCCAATCTGTTCTTTCAGGTATTCCTATTTGAAAGCCTGTACCTGATGGTTTACGCGGTGGCCACCGACAGGGTCAACGACGTGATCAACTTCCTGTTCGCGTACATCGGCATTTTGGTGGTCATTACGGACCTTATGATGTTTGGAGGCATTCGCTTCTACAGCGGCATCTTCGAGACCTACCTCGTGGGCTCCAAATTCGATGTGACCTATCTGCACATGAATTTCGTGGCCTTCTTCTGCGTCAGGATGAAGCTCACCCGGTCGAAGACCCAGGAGGCGCGGCTCCCCGGCATGCTGCTGGCCACGATGGCGATCATCATCCTCTTGATCGGCGTGCGGGTGGACTGCAATACGGGCATGCTGGGGGCGCTGTCTCAGATCATACTGGTGTACGCCTGCGATCGGTGGCCAAAGACCGTCGCCAGGCGGCTGGGCTCTCCGCGGACGTTTGTGATCACCCTGCTCATCAGCGCGCTGTTCGCCTATTACGTCACCTGGCTTCTGAACCTGCCGCCCATCAAGCACCTGATCGTGGATACGCTGCACCGCTCCCTCACGCTGACGGGGCGGACGGAGATCTACACGGCCTATCCCATCGTGATGCGCAATAACTGGGGCTGGGGGTTCGGCTTTGGCAACAACTATCCGGTCAGCTGGAAATACTTCGGCTATGCCGATACGCAAAACGCGCTGCTGGAATGGATCTTGCAGATCGGTCTCGTCAGCACGATCGCCCTGGTGCTCATGCTCTATGTGATCATGGTATTCTACCGGAACAAAAATTCCATGACCAGCGCCGCGCCGCTGCTGATGCTTCTGTATGTCTACCTGCTGCTGGGCACCGTGGAGATCACGATGAACAACAATTTCCTGCTGTTTATGCTGGTGCTGTTCATGCTCTCGTGCGCGGATCAGAAGGTCGAGACGGAAACGGAATTCAAGCTGAATTTCGCCCCCCGGCAGACCCGAAGGCGAAACCGGCTGCTGGAATGACCCGGCGGCCCCGGACGACGAACCCCCGCTTGCTTTACGCAAGCGCCCATTTCAAAACCTGTGCCGGACACCGGCAGTGAGACGTGATAACATGAAGATCGATCGGATTTTAAACACCCGCCGCAATATGATCACCGGAAGCCTGCTGCGCATCTTCCAGATGCTGGCGCCCTTTGTGATGCGCAGCCTGATCATACGGGAGATGGGCGAGCAGTACCTGGGCCTCAACAGCTTTTTCACTTCCATACTCCAGGTGCTGAACCTGGCGGAGCTGGGCGTCGGCGCGGCGATGGTCTACAGCATGTACAAGCCCATCGCCGAGGACGACAAGGACGCGCTGTGCGCGCTGATCGGCCTGTATCGAAAATACTATCGGGTCATCGGCCTGGTGGTGGCGGGGCTGGGCCTGGCGCTGGCGCCCTTCCTGCCCTATCTGATAAAATCCGACCTGCCGGCGGATCTGAACCTCTATACGCTGTATTTCATGAACCTGGGCGCGACGGTGCTCAGCTACTGGCTGTTTGCCTACAAGACCAGTCTGCTCACGGCCATGCAGCGAAACGATGTGCTCAATCTGATCCTGCTGGTGTTTCAGATATTGCAATACTCCCTGCAGTTCTATATCGTGCTGCGGCTTAAAAATTACTACCTGTACGTGGGCGCGGTGCTCGTCTGCCAGGTGCTCAACAACATCTGCGGCGCCATCGTGACCACCCGGCTCTATCCCGAAATACAGCCCAGGGGCGAGGTGGCCCCCGAGCTGCGCCGGAAGATCAGGGGCCACGTGAAGGACCTCTTTCTGTCCAACATCGGCGGCGTGGTGCTGGGCTCGGCCGACACGCTGGTCATCTCCTCCGTGCTGGGGCTGAGCTCCCTGGCGATCTATCAAAATTACTTCTTCATCGTATCCTCTGTCTACGGCTTTGTGGAGATATTGCTCACCTCCATGCTGGCCGGCATCGGCAACGCCATGGTGAAGGAGACCAAGGAAAAGAGCTACGAGATATTCCGAAAGCTCACCTTCCTGTTTACCGCGCTGGTATTTACCTGCATGTGCTGCTTCGCGGGGCTCTTCCAGCCATTCATGACCCTGTGGATGGGCGAGGAATATCTGCTGCCCTACGGCATGGTGATGAGCTTCTGCCTCTATTTCATGGTGTACGAATACACCCGGTTTTTCAATGTATTCAAAAGCGCTGCGGGGGCCTGGCATCAGGACCGCTTCCGGCCGCTGATCTCCGCCACCCTCAATCTGACCCTGAACCTCATCACGGTTCGGTTTTGGGGGCTGTACGGCATCCTCTGGTCCACCATCATTGCCCTGACCGTCATCGAGCTGCCCTGGCTGGTGCACAACATCTTTTCCATACTCTACGACCGCCAGCACCTGGCGGGGTATCTGCGCAAGCTGTTCGTCTTCTGCCTGGGAGGATTGGCGGCCTGGGGCATCACCATGCTGGTGACGCAGAGGATCCGCCTGAATACCTGGGCCGCGTTTTTCATCGACGGGTGCCTTGCCGTCTCCATCCCCGCCGCGATCTACCTCACCTTCTACAGGGGGCATGAGGAATACCACGCCGGCATGGCGCTCATCGACAAGGCCACCGGCTACAAGTTGCCCTTCCGGAGGCTGTACAACGCCGAAAACACGGCGCAATAGGAATGAATATGGATAGATTCAATCTGCGGGATTTTCTGCTGGAGGCTTCCCAGCGCCATACCTCCGATATCTATTTTATACCGGGCAGCGCCATCACGCTTTTGATCAGCGGAAAGACCTTTCGCATCGGGGAGCGGCTGATGGCGCCGGACACGGAGCATCTGGCCCACGAGCTCTACCGCCTGGCCTACCGGGGGGACGCGGAGAACGTGTTTGATACCGGCGATGACAACTTTTCGTTTGAGTTGCCCGGGATCTCCCGCTTTCGCGTCAGCATGTTCAGGCAGCGCAACACGTATGGCTCGATCATACGCCTGACGCCCTTTGACATTCCGTCTGCCAGGGAGCTGGGCATTCCCGAAGAGGTAATGGAGCTTTGCGACATCGAAAACGGACTGGTGCTGGTCACGGGACTGTCCGGCAGCGGCAAGACCAGCACCGTGGCCTGCATGCTGGACCGCATCAACCACACCCAGAACGGCAAGCTGATACTGACCCTTGAGGATCCGCTGGAATACCTGCATCAGCACGCAAACTGCATCGTCACCCAGCGGGAGATCCATACCGACACCGCCAACTACGAGGAAGCGCTGCGCGCCGTGAAATATCAGCGGGTCCACGTGCTGATGCTCAGTGATCTGCCCACGGCCAGCATCGCCCATGAAGCGCTCTCCATCGCCCAGGCCGGCAGACTGGTGCTGGCGGCCTTTCACGGCAACAGCGCGGTCAACGCGATCCAAAATTATCTGGATATGTTTTCCGCGGAAAAGCAGGCGGCGGTGCGCGCTCAGCTGGCCTCGACCCTGAAGGCGGTGGTATTCCAGCGCCTGATACCCTCTCAGGACGGCTCGCCCGTACCGGTCTTTGAAATGGTGCGCATCGGGGAAACGATGCAGACGCTGCTGTCGGAGGGGAACATTCCCCAGATCGCCGAGGCCATCGCCTCATCCAAGATCCGGTCGATGATCCCCTTTGACCAGAGCCTGGTGAATCTGTTCCGCTCCCAGCGCATCTCCTACGACACCGCCATCAAATACGCGCTGGATCGAAACAGGGTGCGCAGGCAGCTGCATTGAGAAACCGCGCATTTCAGTACAAACGCGACGACGAAAGGGGAATAACAGCCGCCATGACCGATAAGAAAAAGCTGCTCTTCGTCACCATCCGATTAAACAGCGGAGGCGCTGAGCGGAGCCTTTTGAACCTCCTGTCGATGCTGTCGCCCGAAAAGTATGACATCGATCTGTTGCTGTTCAAGCGGGAGGGCGAATTCATCGATCAGATCCCGCCCCATGTGCGCCTGCTGGAGCCGCCGGAGGACCTGAAGCGGCTCTACAGCCCCATCGCGGGCTCCGGGCGCTATCTGCCCGCCAAGGTGCTGGGGACCGCCATGGGGAAGCTGATGGAGCCGAAGCTCTTTGAGGGGCGCTACTATCGCTGGTACCACGTGTATCGCCATGTGCTCCGCCCGCTTCCCGGAAAATGGGATGTGGCGGTCGCCTATCTGGAGGGGGAGCCCACTTATTACGTGGCGGATTTCGTGGACGCGAAGACCAAGCTCTGCTGGGTCCACAGCGATTATTCGGCATCGCCCCTGGATCCCCGCTACGACGCGCCCGCCTTTGAAAAGATGGATCACATCATCACGATCTCCGCGATCTGCCTGGACGCGCTGCGAAAGGCGTTTCCGCAGTATGCCGATAAGATGCACGTGCTTGAAAACATCAGCGCGTCGTCTATCGTGCAGGGCCAGGCGCGGGCCTTCGTTCCCGAGGAGTTTTCAGCGGACTTTAACATCCTCTCCGTCGGGCGGCTGGCCGAGGTCAAAGGCTTCGATTTTGCCATCGACGCGGCGGCGCTGCTGAAGCAGAGGGGCCGGCGCTTTTGTTGGTACATCGTGGGAAACGGCGAACTGAAGGACGCCCTTTCCGCGCAGATCGACCAGCGGCAGGTGTCGGACTGCGTAAAGCTCCTGGGCGCACGCACAAACCCCTATGCCTACATGCTCCACGCCGATATGCTGGCGCAGACTTCCCGCTGGGAGGGGAAATCCATCGTGCTGGACGAGGCCAAGATGATCGGAGTGCCCATACTCTGCACCCGCTACAACACGGTGGGAAACCAGATCGCGGACGGCCTGGAAGGGATCATCGTGCCCATCAGCCCCGAGGGCATCGCGGAGGGGATCGGCCGGCTGATGGATGATCCGCAATTGCGGCAGAGGATGGTGGACTATCAGCGCTCCCAGGACTATGACAACCGGTCGGAGCTGGTCAAATACGAACAACTGTTGAATGAGGTGTGACCATGCACGGAAAGAAAAGCGTATTGATCGTCATCAACAGCCTGGAATTGGGAGGCGCGCAGAAGAGCCTTGTTTCCTTCCTGAAGTGCCTGAACCAGAGCACGGAGGCGGAGTGGTATGATATCGATCTGCTTGTGGCCAAGCCCTGCGGCATGTTCTATCAGGATCTGCCGGAGAACACCCGCCTGGTGAAGCCGCCGGCGGAGCTGGTATGGCTGGGAACGAGATCCGGCGACGCGCTTTTGAAGGAACACCCCTCCGTGGGCGGCCGGATCGGCAAGCTGAAATGGAAGCTGAGCCTGAAGCAGCGCCCCTTCCACGGCAGCCTGAACGAGGAGCAGCGGCTCTGGCTGAACTGGCGCGGCATCGTTCATGAAAACCCCAAAAAATACGACATCGCCGTTTCCTATATGAACGGCTTCCCCGGCTACTATGTCATCGACAAGGTGAGCGCCAAATGGAAGGTGCTCTGGATCCACACCGAATACGAAAAGCTCCACTACGACAGAGGGTTTGACGCCCCGTTCTATGAGGCGTGCAGCGAGATCATCACCATCTCCGACGCCTGCCGGGACAGCTTCCTGCGGGTCTTTCCGGAGCACCGCGACAAGATCCACGTGCTTCAGAATATCACGCTGGCTTCGGATATACTGGCGCGCGGCGACGCGGGGGACGCCCCCGAATTTGAGGGCGCGGAATTGCGCATCCTCAGCATGGGCCGCCTGCACGAGGCAAAGCAGTTCAACCTGGCCATCGGTGCCGCGGCGCAGCTCAAAAGGCAGGGCGTCCGCTTCCGCTGGCTGGTGGTGGGAGAGGGGGAGGAAAGACAGGCGCTTCAAAATCAGATCGACGCGGAAGGGCTCAGGGAGGATTTCCTGCTGGTCGGGCTGCGCGAAAACCCCTATCCCTATCTCAATCGTTGCGACCTGTTCGTGCAGACCTCCCTGTATGAGGGGAAATCCATCGCCGTGGAGGAGGCAAAGATCTTTGGAAAGCCGATCATCTCCACCGATTACCCCACCGTCTACGACAATCTGCGGGACGGGGAGACAGGACTGATCGTTCCGATGAAGGCCGAGGCCATCGCGGCGGCAGTTTCCCGCGTCCTTCAGGATCCCGGTCTCAAAGAGCGCCTCGCCGCGAATCTGAGGGCCGAGCCCCAGGGAAATGAGGCGGAATTGACCAACTATCTGCGCTATCAGATGGGCGAGCAGATCGATTGACGCGGCGCCGGAGGAGGGCAATGCGCCAGGCATTCACTACGCATGACGAATCAATCAGGAAGGGATCAATATGGCTCCGTTTTTCAGTGTTATCATGCCTGTCTACAATGTAGAGAAGGCCTTTCCCGCCAGCGTTGAAAGCGTGCTGCGGCAGGACGATGGGGATTTTGAACTGATATTGGTCGATGATGGGTCCACCGACGGCTCGGGCGCGCTGTGCGATGAATGCGCGGCGAAATACGATTTCGTGCGCGTCATCCACAAGCCCAATGGCGGGTTGTCCTCCGCGCGAAACGCGGGCATCGAACAGGCCCGGGGCGAATATATCATCATGCCGGATTCGGATGACCTCATTGAGCCCAACACGCTCACGGTCATTCGGGACGCGATCCAGGCCTCGGCGGGAAGCGTGGATATGGTGAGATATGACCTTCGGAGGCACGAAGGCGACAAGACCTGGGTTTACGCCACGGATGTTCCGAGCGGCCTCTACGAGGGGGAGCGCGTGAAGGAGCTGCTGGATCTGGCCCTGATGGATACCAGCCGGTTCCAGCTGTCCGCCTGCACAAACGCTTACCGGCGGGTCTTCTTGGACGAGAACGGGCTGCGGTTCGTATCCGAGCGGGAGGTGCTCAGCGAGGATTTCCTGTTTCTGATCAGCGCCCTGGTGGTGACAAAGAGGCTCTTTGTGACCAACAAGGTCCTCTATCATTACATCAGCCGCCAGGGAAGCCTGTCGAACACCCCCTGCAAGCCCAACGTGCTGCGCCGATACAACGCGCTGTACACGCACCTGCTGGAATATGCCTCCCAACACGGCGGGGATGAGCTGCTGCTCGGAAAGATCTCCACCTATTACATCAATGTGCTGGTCTATGGGTTTTGCATCATGTTGGAATACCAGGTCTACCCGGGCCACACCTGGGAGGACGGCCGGCAAAATGTCAGAAGCGCGCTGAAGGATCCCACCGTCAAGCGCGCCGCAAAAAGGGTCTACATGAAGGGATTAACGCTCAAGCAGAAAATGCGCATACTGTGCATCCGCATGGGCTGGGAAGCGCCCCTGGCCTTTACACAGCGCCATCGCAAAAAACCGCAGACCTGACCCGACGGGGTTTGATCGCAAATAAGGGCATATGTCGATCCAGGAGGAAAAATCAATATGAACAACAATTCCAGGAGAATATCACCCCTCAACGCTTGGGCCTTCTCCTTCGCCTGCGCTATCGGATGGGCGGCGTTTATCATGCCCGCCACCACCTTTTTGCCGGAGGGCGGCGTGCAGGGCTCCATACTCGCCTTCATCGCCGGCGGAGCGTCCATGTGCCTGATCGCGCTGAATTACCACTACCTGGGCAATCTGTATCCCGACCGGGGCGGCATCTATAAGCTGGTCAAGGCTTCCTCGGACCGCGGCAGCGCCTTCGTGGCCGCCTGGGGCATGGGGCTGGCGCATATGTGCTGCATCCCCCTGAATGCCAAGGCCATGGCCATGCTGATCCGCGTGCTCCTGGAGGAAACCTTCAACCTTGATTTTGAGGTGTACTTTTTTAATACGGATACCCTGGCGTTGGAGGCGATCCTCATCATCGCGGGGCTGATATTCTTTGGCCTCATCAATGTGCGGGGCATCCGAGTGACCGCCCTGGCCCAGACCATCGGCGCCATTCTGCTGCTGGGGGGCATTGTCATCATTCTGATCGCCAGCGTGGTCACGATGAAAAACCCCGCCGCGGCTGTGACGCCGCTGGACCCGCCGAACACCAGCTTTCTCCACTCCTTTATGTCCATCTTCCTGATCACCCCCTGGGCGTATGTGGGCTTCGACTCCCTGTCCAAGATTTCCCAGGAGCTGGGCTTTCCCGTCAAAAAGATCGGCATCATCATGATCATCGCCGCGATCTGCGCCACCTTTGCCTATGTGGGCAATATTCTGATCACGATCCTAAGCATACCGGAGGGCTTCACCTCCTGGATCGATTACTTGGAAAGCTTCAAGGGCCTGCCCGGCGTCGATGGCTTCCCCGTGGCCATCGCGGCCAAAAGATCCATGGGCAACATCGGCACGGCGATATTCTTCATATCCTGCATCAGCGCGACTCTGACGGGCCTGGTGGGCTTCTTTGCCTCGGTGAGCCGGCTGATCCGGCAGATGGCCGAGGACAACCTGCTGCCCCCGTTCCTCAGCAAGATCGATCCCAAGCTGGGCACCCCCAAAAACGCCATCTGGACCGTGGTGACCTTCGCCCTGGTGCTCTCACTGGCCCGGGATTCCTTTGATTTTATCGAGGAGGTCGCCTCCGTGGGCACCTCCGTGGGCTTTGGGCTGTGCGCCTTCGGCGCGCTGGCCCAGGCGGTGAAGCGCAAGGAGAAGCTCTACATCTTTTCCGGAGCGGTCGGCGGGGCTCTGTCCCTGTTCTGGCTGTTCTTTATGTTCGTGCATACCAAAGGCATCAATATGGCGCTGAGCGTGAAAGCCATGTTCCTCCTTCTCGTCTGGATCTTTTTGGGCATCGCGGATTATTCCTTCTTCACGCGCGACAGGAGCAAATCCGAGATCGACATCGATTTCAAGGACATTGTATAACGTATGCCGCACAGGACTGTTTTTTAAGAGAGGCAGAGAGCAATGCACAGAAGAGGATCGGACGGAGCGCTCCGTCATTTGGATTTTACCGTTATCGATATGCTGGCGATGCAGCTGAGCTTCATATTTGCCCATCTGGTGATGGGGCATGAGGGCTTTATGTATTTAAACCCCAACTGCCGCATGCAGGCGATCATCGCCTTCAGCGCCCAAATGGCCCTGGGCATGTTTTCGGACAGCTATGATCGCATTTTCGTGCGGGACAGCTTTTCGGAATTCACAAAGCTGCTGGTGAATATCGCCGAGATATGGCTGCTGGGCGGCGTGTTCATCCTGCTGAACGGGTTACCCGTATCGTTGGATGAAATAGTCTTTACCTCCCTGCTGTATGTCGATCTGAATTTCTACTTCCGGCTGCTCAACAAGTGGCGGCACCTGAACAAGGGCCTGCCGATCCGGAGGACGGTCCTGGTCACCACGCAGCCCCTGGTGCGCAAGGCGATCCGGCGGATCTCGCTCAATGCCACAGACGCGAGATACCAGACGGTGGGGATCCTGCTGCTGGGCGATGGGGACCCGGAAACCCTGAAGGATCTGGAAGTGCCCGTGTTCCACGCCTTGGATGCCAACGTGCTGGATGAAATATCCCGATGGTGGATCGACGACGTGTTCCTGCTGCTGGAGGAGGAGAACGCCTACCCCAAGAAGCTGATGGAGGCTTTCCTGGTGATGGGCATCACGGTGCACACCAGCCTGTCGGTGCTGGACGAATTGCCCTATTCCAGAACGGCCGTGCACGAGCTGGGGGCCTATAAGGTCATCACCAACAGCATTCAGTTCGTGTCCGACCGGGCGGTGCTTTTGAAGCGGGCCATGGACATCCTGGGCAGCCTGGTGGGATGCTTCCTGACGGGGATCATATTTATATTCGTGGCCCCCATCATATACATCAAGTCCCCAGGCCCCATATTCTTCAAGCAGAAGCGCGTCGGCCAGAACGGCAAGATATTCTATATCTATAAATTCCGCAGCATGTACATGGACGCGGAAAAGCGAAAAGCGGAGCTGATGGAGAAGAACAAGATCCAGGGCAACCTCATGTTCAAAATGGATGACGATCCACGCATCATCGGCAGCGAGAAAAAGGGAAAGGACGGGAAGCCCCGGGGGATCGGAAATTTCATACGAAACACCAGCCTGGACGAATTCCCGCAATTCTTTAACGTGCTGAAGGGTGAAATGAGCCTCGTGGGCACGCGCCCGCCCACGGTGGACGAATGGAACCACTACGATCCCCACCATCGCGTTCGCATGAGTGCCAAGCCCGGCATTACCGGTATGTGGCAGGTCAGCGGCCGCAGCCAGATCACCGATTTTGAACAGGTGGTGGCGCTGGACGAATACTACATCGAGCACTGGTCCCTCTGGCTGGATATCAAGATTTTAGTCAAGACGGTCATGGTGGTTCTGAAGCACGAGGGCGCCGTGTGACGCGGTGGGCCATGATAATGTGACCGGGGCTGTCTCAAAACAGCGGTCTGTGAAATCACAGGATCGTTTTGAGACAGCCCCGGTTTTTTATGAACGGGCCGCGTTGAGCTGGGCAGGGAAGGCATCCAGCTTCTCTTCGAGCGAATGGGTGTCAACGATCTCGATGTCCGGATTCGCCTGCCTGTATTGCTCCGCCTCTTGCAGCAGCTTATTTCCCTGATCAATGGCGTAATTGCAATACTGCCGTGAAAGCCCTTCTGTATGCTGCCACTGCTTCAAAAAGTAATTGATCCGCTCCTGGAGCTCCACGGCGTCCTTCGCCGCGGACAGCCGATCATTCATGTTTCGAATGGTCCTGATGCGCTTCAGGGTCTTTTCTTCCCTCTGGAAGGAAGCCGCGCAATTTGAAATGATCCTGCGCCATGCAATCATCAGCTCCGCGTGGGTAAAATGTCGCTGGTTCAGGTATTTTAAAAACTGCCGGTCATAGTACGGGGGAAAGCCCTTTTCCTTGAACAGCCGCGCGTTGTCCACGACCTTCTTCGCGGCGAAGCCCGGGAGCTGTTTAAGGGGAACGCCGCCCGGGGCCCCGCCTGAAACGCCCTCCGGCTTCGCCGCGCCATGCGCGGAGATGGCCGGATTGTGTTGAACGGCCACCGACCACGCCAGCAGCAGCGGCGCAACGGCGATCAGCGGATATCCATACCGGATCTCTCCGTTTACGTGGCTCATAAACAGGCCCACGAACAGTATAAACGCGGGGAAGAGCCCCAGAAACACCATGCCGGATCTTCGCCTGACGGCATAGCCCACCAGCATCATGGTGATCCAGGTGGACAGGCCCGTGGCCAGCATCATGCGCACAAGCGGCACCTTTTGCCAGAATTCCCAATATTTCATCAGGTCGTCCCGGTGGGGTTCGGTGAAATACACATCTACATCCCCCGGATCGGGAGCCATGTCATACCTGAAGATGTACCGCCACCAGGGGTCCAGATGGCCAAAGGTGCACATTATGGTCGCCCGCACCATCGTAAAGGGGTGCCTTCTCATCATGCTGTTGTACAGATCCCAAAACGCGGTGTGATCTCCGTCCGGGTCCCGGAAGGTGTTCTTCACGGGGTCGGAGAGCTTGGGCGTAAAGTCCCGCACGATGGCTTCATAATCGAGGGTGGTGTTGACGATGGCGATCTCTTCCGGGGTCAGCTCCGCCTGATGGGTCCTGCAGTAATAGGCGACCTGCTGAAACTGCATGCTGTAGTTTTCGCCCTTTCGCTCCGGATTGACGTTGAGGAACGGATAGATCAGGATGGTCGGAGCGTAAAAGACGACGACGGTGGCCAGCAGGCAGGCCAAGGCCTGCTTGAAATAGCGCTTGCGCTGCACGATGGCGACCGCGATGATCGCCAGCAGCGCGATGTAAAACGCCGCCTTGCGGGTGAAGGAGATCAAAAACGAACCCCAGAACAGGTTTACGAAGGTCCGCTCCCCGGAGCCGTCGTCGCTCAGAGCCTTCAGATACCAGACATAGAACAGCAGAAAGATGCCGGTGTGCAGTACATCCTTCAACACGCTCACCACGGCGCTCTGCCATGTGGGAGAGAGCGCGAAATACGCGACGATCGCCGCCTGCCAGCGTTTTGATCCGGTGATGCGGCCGATGTACGCGGCGTAATAAGTGATCGCCGCGGAGCAGATCAGCGCCTGCATGAGCAGCGTAAAGAACATTCCCCGCAAATCTCCGCCGATCATTTTGCCCAGGGAATAGACTGTTCCATAGAAAACGGTGGCCAGGACCGGGTGGGAGGCGTCGATATTATAGTGGCCGCGGAAGGAGAGGATCTGCGTCACCGTATCGCTCGGAACCGCTCCGGGATAGCAGAGGATCATGCACGGCAGCCATCCCGCCAGGAGGCAGAAAAAGCTGATGAGCAGGGTCATATAGCGGTTCTCCGCGTCCGAGGACTCCATGCGGCCTGCATCCGGCGCGTGGTCGATCAGCCAATACAGCAGATCGACCGTGCGCGATACCAGGGCGATGCTGCCGATCATGAACAGGGCGTTCCCCGCCGCGCCGATCGGCAGAAAAATCTCCTTCAGTCCCCCATATTCCATGGAGAGAGAGATATTGATATTCAGGGAAATGAGGCAGCCGACCAGCAGCCCCTCCACGCTGCGCCGGCCCGTGAGATTGCCCAAATACAAAAAGGCCAGCAGCAGCCCGAGGAAGATCAGCACGACCACCGGGAGGGGGACATAGGTCGTAAAGACATCCTTCAGAAAATCCTTGGAGGGATCCTCGTAATACAGCGAAAGGATCCATTGGGGCTGTCGAAGGTAGAATATGATCGACATGGAAACTGTGGCGGGAATGGCGGTGAGCAGGGCTATAAACAAATTCAAAATGCGGGGTTTTTCCTTTTTTGGGTGTTTAGCGCCGCGCTCCCCCGAAAAAACAGGGGGCTTTTTCGCCTCTTTCGGGCTTTCTGTCGCGTCATTGAGCAGAGTCATATGCAATACTCCCTTGTGTTTTGGCATCCCTTCATTATATGCGGGCCGGATGAGTTATAACATATTCTATCATAAATCGGCCCTGCGGGCAACCATTAATTGCCCTTGGCGCCCCTGCGGTGTTACAGCTCAGCGTTCAGGCAAATTCCGAAATCCAGCGCACGGTAGGAGTGGAGAATAACCGGCTGACGCACAACTTCGGACGATCCGTGATAGACGATCATACCGCGATTCCCCTGTTTTTCAGATACTGTTCAATATCTTCCAATACATATGCGCTGGACTGTGTGTGCAGCACGCCATAGTGCGGGACAAGATAGGCGTCTATGCAGCCGGATTCCTTAAGCTTCCTGTATACCGCTGCCGGGGAAAGGCCCCATTGATCGGCACAGTGATGAATCATATATACCACAAAGGCCATTGAATCCCGGTTCATGCGCACTGCCCCCTTTTTACAATACTATACCACGGCGGCCCGACCCGATGCAACAGGGTTTTCGGGCGGGGACACCGCGCCTGGGAGGACAAAAGCAAAGGGGCTGTCTCAAAACGAGGCAGCCCCCTGCATGTGTTTTACGCCCTGCTTTCGCCCTTCAACCGGCTCCGGGCGAAATTCCACAGTCGTTTCCAAAGCTCGACGAACACGATCAGCCCAATGACGATCGCCGCCCAGACGGCGATAAAGCTGACCCAGCCGTGTCCAAAGAGATACAGCGCCCTGAACTTTTCAACGAAGCGGAACATGACCATCTGCGCCAAATACAGCTCCAGGCTTATTCCGCTCAAGTACTTCATCACCTTGTTGCTCAGGACCCTGCTGTTCACGCTGATGGCATACATGAGCCACGCCGAGAACAGTATCAGATTCTTCAACATCCAGATGCCGGTGTTCCCGGCAGGCACAAAATACCATGCCGCGCTCAACCCCGCGCAGCCCGCCAGACACAGCCACCTGCGCCGCGAAATAAAGCCTTTGATAGCGTCCCTGTTGAGATACACCACGCCTCCTGCCAGAAAGAACGGCGCGCAGTAGAGGAAGCTCTGTCTGTCCTCAAAGCCTTCAATGACAAACTGATCCGTGAAGTAGTAGAAGGAACAAAACAGGCTGACCATGATGCTGATCCCCAGGGATATCCACGCCTTTCTCCTGTTCCAGCACAGGTAGACCGCAAACGGAAAGAGCATATAAAACAAAAAGATCAAGCCCAGGGTCCAGCATACGCCGATCACTTCAGGCTGATTGTTTGGAAGCAGTCCAAAGACAAGGGTCGCTTCCGTCAGTCCCTGAATGACGTGGCTGAGGCTCCTGTCCAACACGATATCGATCACGATCAGCGTGACAAAAAAGGGCAGGATCTTGCCGTATCGTTTTGAATAAAAATTCCTCAGATCAACGCTGCCGTTCTTGAAGCGTTCATAATAGCCGCAGAACATTCCAAAACCGCTGATCATCAGAAACAGCGGAACAAAATGGGTCCATGAGCCTATGATCCTGCTGCCGACCCTCCCAAGGCTGTAGTCCGCATTGGCCATGATATGCATGGCGATGATGCACAAACAAGAAATCACTCTCAGCCCATCCAGATTATCATATCGTTCTTTCATTCCTTATTCTCCTGTACGCATGCACTTCATATTGATTCCTGCATCATCTTCCGAACACTTCTGCGGAAATGGGCCACATATTCGATGACCGCTTCATCACCAACCATCCTGTATAGCATGAAATAGTGATGCCCTTCCACGAAATTAATGCGTCGGTATCCCATCGCGTTGGCAATCAGTTCTTCGTAATACAATGGTCGGCTGCCTGCCGTGCGCATCAGGTCGACTATGGTTGCCCTGAAATCGGCCTGGGTGTTGTCTGCTGGCTGCTGACGCAGGTGTTGAGTATGCGATCATGGTAATTGCGCCACTGCTTTTGCGATGGACCGACGATGACGTCGCGATAGATTTTCATCTGTGCCGCTCCATTTCATCGCAGAACGACAAGGCGTCTACAAAATCTCCTTGCTTATAGGCTGTCTGCGCATCTATCAGTTCCTGCCGAAGCTGGCGCTCGGTAATGGGCTGGAAAAGCGGATCGCTTTCAAACAAGCCCTCCTGTTCAAGCTTGGTTTCCTGTTCATTGGCAAGTCGTCTGCGAAGGGCGTCCAACATCCTGCTGCACTGGTCGGAAGTCCAGCTGCCATAGGAGCTGTAGGCCAAATCAAAAGTATTCTCCATGCCGATAGCCGCTTCTTTCGATTCCACGCCAGCTAAAAGTCATTGTATGCAAAGCAAGCCGAACCTTTCGGTTCGGCTCGTTCGAACCATATTGTTGATAGTCCCATTATACCACAGCGGTTCGGCCTGATGCAATAGGGTATAGAAGCATATTACGCCGATATCGGCATTGGGTTCGTCGAACATATCACAGTAAAAATTGAAAAAAGACATGAAACGAGTTTTCAGCTCGCGGGTGATGACATATTCCCGGACTTCCTGTTCTATGACATCCTGGTCATCCTGATTGACCTTAATCACACCGTTGATTTTTCGGTTGATGTCATCCTGAAACATATTTTGAATCAGCATATCGTCTTCCTCCTCAGATGGCTGTAAAGGCGCGGTAGTAGGCGTTCGGTGTCAGCCGGTCAAATAATCTCAAGGCGCTCTTGTCAAACGTTCCGGGATACATGACCAGGATAGGAATATCGGAGAACTTCGGCTGTAGTGCCTCCAGCAGGGCGTGGACGCGCATGAAGGGAAAGACATCTCCGACGCCTGTCAGCAGCAGCACGTCACCCTTCTCATGAGGGGAGTATTGCAGCTTTTCCACAAACGCAGCCGGAGTCGCAAATGTCCTCAGCTGTTCCAGCAGATACTCGGAGCCTTCCTCTTCCTCCATTGCGGGAATCTCATCTTCTACGCCCATATCTTCGCAGATGGAGAGAAATGTGCGATATAGATTGCGCTCGAGCAAATGGCAGTTCAATGATTGATCTGTGATCAACTGCCCGATGAAATGCTGAACCGTCATTTCATCAGCGGGATCATAGCAAAAGACACGAATATTGACCTCGTTGGACAAGCCGTCCCCGGTCAGAAATCCTTCACTCTGAATCAGGGCTCGAAGTGAATCCAGTCTCTCATTCAGTACACTCACGTTGGCCACTACCTCCCTCGTCGGTCAGTTCAAACAGTTGAATGCGGGTAGTACAGCATCATCGTTGTTGGCGCGGATCGCGTTCTCCAGAATACTGTTGAGCCACACGGGGTTCAGATGATCGGACTTGATGCTGTCCAGGTATTCATTGTCCACAAACAGCTTGACAAGCACCTGCTTCAGCTTGCTAATTGTGCTGTCGGACCAGGTAGCTACCCAGTCATCCTGCTCCTGCAAACGCATGAAAAAGCTGTTCAAGTCTATTTTACCAAACGAGGTGTCCAAAAGTCTGTACTTGTTCCCGATTACCGTCACCATAAACTCCCACACGAGACGATATTGGCGGATCATGGCGTAGAGGCATATCTGTCGGGCGACAGTGCTGGGCTGGGAGACAAGTGCCTCAACCAGGGATTCATCTCCAAGCGATTCAAGCCTTCTGAGGCAACCACCTGCAACTTTTCTCACAGATTTCTCGGTAGGGAACTGGAAGAGGTTATCCTGAACGATGCGCTCTACAACCTCTTCATCGGATAACCCTTCACATTTTAGCTTTGCCGTCGTGCGCACTTCATAGAACAGAAACTGCTCCCGCGTTATGACGGCGTTGTATGGACTCGCATCCCGAAGGGCGATATTACTTTTATCAAGCATGTCTACACCTATCCTTAGTTATCCGATGCTTTCGGCGCATCAGGCAGTATTTCCATAATCTGATCAGGCGTGCAATCCAAAGCCAGGCAGATGCGGGAAATGACATCTGTCGTCAGATTATCACCATGGTTGAGCTTGTTTATGGTGTAATGGCTGATGTTCGCCATTTTCTCCAAATCGTACTTCTTCAAATCCCGGTCGATCAGCAATTTCCATAACCGCTTATAACTCGTCGCCATAAAACAAGCTCCTATTCTGTTAACATTTGAAAACGACAACAACATAATTCTATCATATTCTGAATGAACTTGCAACCAAATAATAAGCGATCGCAACCCATTTTATGGGTCTGCGATCGCTCCTATTGACATTTTTCATTGGATCGTGGGGCAGGCTGCGAGTAATGGAGCAACGATCTGAACAGGTACGCCAGTGTTCTCCGCATACTCTACAGTCATCGCCGTCCCTCCCGGCTGCCCATCGTAGGCAGCCAGGAGCAGATTGGCGTTATCGACCATGTACCGGTTCCGGCGGAACATGCAGGAGCGGGTGTACTTATGCCCGATGAGTGTTCTGATATCAGCTTCCTTCATGAGTCGGTAGTGGCGATCCTGGTATTCCCGTGACCACTTAGATGCCTGGCCGTCAAATGGGCAGGCGATCTCCAGAATGATCCAAGGGTAATCGCGCTTCAGCTCAAGGACAGCCTCGGACGCGAACATATCCATGCCCAGCGCACCCCCGCTGATGAAATGTGAGTACCCGTGGCCGATCAGCTCTTCTATAGCATTGCGCAGGCGCTTCTTGAAATCTAAGCAGCGGGGATCGTGCTCGTCGAAGCCGAAGGGCATCTTCTGGGGGCGATACCCAGTAAAAGCACAGCTCTTGTACCCCGTTTGCCGGTTGAAACCGTTTGTCATAACAATCACTCCTCCCAGCCTTAAGCCGCGTCGTCCTCTTCCAGGTAATCCATGTACTCGTCGTAGGTGGGGAAATACAGTTTCCGCCCGTCGGGCAGGAATCCAATGTAACCGCCGTCAGTAAAGTAGCCCTTGGGTTTAAACATGATTGTCACCTCCGCCGATGATCTCTCCTGGCTTAGTACAGGGCGCTTGTCCCCTCGACAGCATGCCAGGAGACTACACCTCTGTTCCGGCGAACGCCGAACTCCGTCTCCACGATATCGAGATCGTAAGCCCGGACTGTCTCCTCATTGGTGGCATGTACCACATCAATCGCGTAATCATAGCACAAGCTCGTCGCTACCTTCAGCAGTTTCGGCCATTCCTCGTCCTTGACTGTATCCAGCACAGGCTTGCCGGACCGGGACGACCGGGTCACCACGTGGATGCCGGCCTGGAACTTCAGCTCCCGGTAGAACCTGTCCCATGCAGCGCCATACTTATGATCGAGTAACTGTTCAGTCCACCCCGAATAATGTCCCGACAGCGTTACCCCGGAAGGCCGCAACGATGGCATCAAAAGAAGAGACGCCATGAAGCGC
>ODAI013505930.1_pt1 | contig 21322 bp, 18 predicted proteins | sample 1539321 | NCBI WGS metagenome assembly ODAI01 (sample SAMN02144231, study PRJEB22623) | gut metagenome | biome: sheep rumen | host: Ovis aries | place: New Zealand | reverse complement strand
TCACGTCGCCCATCTTCACCTCAGCGGCCATGCGCTTGATATCCTCCAGCACGTCGGGCCAGAGGCTCTTCGGGATGTACATACGCGAAGCAGCCGAGCACTTCTGTCCCTGGAACTCGAAGGCACCGCTGAACGCAGCCGTAGCCACAGCCTTCTTGTCGGCCGAGGGATGAACAAAGATGAAGTCCTTGCCACCCGTCTCACCCACCAGGCGCGGATAAGAGATATAGGTGTCAAGATGGCTGCATGCCTGCTGCCACAGGCTCTTGAAGGTAGCAGTGGAACCCGTGAAGTGGATGCCTGCGAAATGCTTCGACTGTGTGGCCACCTCGCCAATGAGAGCACCGCTGCCCGGCAGGAAGTTCACCACGCCATCGGGCAAACCAGCCTCCTTATAGAGCTGCATCAGATAGTAGTTAGAGAGCAAAGCAGTCGTCGAAGGCTTCCACAGAGCCACATTACCCATCAGCACGGGCGTCATGCAGAGGTTCGAGGCAATAGAGGTGAAGTTGAACGGTGTGACGGCCAGCACGAAGCCTTCTAACGGACGATACTCGGTATGGTTGAGCTGGGCAACGCCGTCTTTCGGCTGCATGCTGTAAATCTTCGAAGCATAATGCACGTTATAGCGGAAGAAGTCGATGGTCTCGCAAGCCGAGTCGATTTCTGCCTGATAGATATTCTTGCTCTGGCCCAGCATCGTAGCCGCATTCATGATGGGGCGATACTTCGTTGCCAGCAGCTCGGCCATCTTCATCACGATGGCAGCACGGGTGGTCCACGGTGTGCGGCTCCACTCCTTCCATGCCTCCATGGCGGCCTCAACAGCCATCTCCACCTCTTTCTTTCCTACTTTATGATAGGTGGCCAGTACATGCTTGTGGTCGTGCGGGCAGGTGACCTGTCCCACATTGCCTGTACGGATTTCCTTACCGCCGATGATGATGGGGATATCGACCACCAAATGGCTCTGGCGCTCCAGTTCTTTCTCAAGTTCAATACGCTCGGGCGAACCTTCCAGGTAAGCCTTCACCGGCTCGTTGGCCGGCATGGGGAATGTGATTACCGAATTATTCATTGTCTTATGTTTTTATGAGGTTAATATTTCTTTGTGATTAGTAGGCATGAGCCCTACTTATTAATAGATTTCTGCTATCATGCAGCGGGCACTGCCACCGCCGGCAGTTTCGATGGCAGGGATGTCGGGGGCCACGATGCGCACATCGGTCTCGAGCAGGCTCACCTGCTGCGGAGTGAGCGAGCGCAGAGCTGTCTGGCTCATCACCAACAGCTTCTCGCCATGATCGTTGTGCACCTCGAGCATATTGCCGGCAAACAGATGCATCTGCTCGAACGATATTTCCACCACCTCTTTGCCGTTCTTCTCCAGCAAATTGACGAGTTGCTGTCGCTGAGCAGCATCCTTGATGGAGGCCAGGCACACCACGGCAAAGCGTGTTCCCACATGCATCACCACATTGGTGTGATAGACGGGCGTGCCATGCTCGTCCTCGCTGTTGAAGAGGAAGTAGTTGTAGCCCATGCGCCGTGCCCACTCGTCCATCACCTCACGGCTCGTGCGTGGCGACAGACAGGCGTATGCCATGTGGTGCTCGCGGTCGAGGATGAGCGAACCGGTACCCTCGAGACACAGGTTCTGCGCCTCATAGGCTGTCAGGTCGACCACCTCGTCGAAAGCCATCTGGCCAAGCAGCGTCATCAGCTTCTCTCGCTCCAGCCTCCGGTTTTGCGCAAACATGGGGTATATCACCAACTTACGCTTGGCCAGACCGGTGTTTTCATCGAGCTGCACATGCGTGGAGAAACAGTTGTTGGGGAATATCGAGTCGGGGGTGAAGGGTTCGGGCGTGTCTTGCAACACATCGACGGTCACTCCGTTGCGGCGCAGCAGCTCCACATAGGCGTCGAACTCGCCGACAGCCTGCTGCTGAATCTTCAGCGCAGCCTCTGCCGACTCGCTCTTCTGCTGGAACGCATTGTTGGCAGCCGTCTCTTCATTGAAGGCGAAGCGCACCGGCCTCACCATCAGCACATGATTGGTTGTTTGCATACTTTTTTTGATTCAAGATTTGTCAGGAGCCGATATAGGGCTTTCAAGTTGAGAACTGAGAGTTGAGAACTGAGAGGTATGATTACCTTTGCAATTAAGCCAAGCTGTAGCACTCAAGCCGGTAGGTCTCTCCCACCTTGGGGGAGCCGGAGGGGACTATAGACAGGAGTCGCATGAAGCGGAGTATTGTCTACACTCCTAAAGAAAAGCTATTGTCCAAACTCCTAAACTCCTAAACTCCCAAACTCCTAAAAAACTTGTCACTTCTCACTTTTCACTTCTCACTTAGACAAGGCTCTCCATCTCCTCGAATGTCTCCTTGATGATGGCGATGGCCTCGCGCAACTGCTGCTCGTTGATGCAGAGTGGCGGAGCAAAGCGGATGATATGGTCGTGAGTAGGCTTGGCCAGCAGGCCTTTCTCCATCATGCGGATGCAGATGTCCCAGGCCGTCTTGCCGTTGACGGGCTTGGTGACGATGGCATTGAGCAGGCCACGTCCGCGCACCTGCTCGATGAACGGCGAATCAATCTTCTTGATTTCCTCGCGGAAAATCTTTCCCATGGCCTCGGCATTCTCCACCAGATGCTCGTCCTTCACCACCTTCAGGGCCTCCACAGCCACGCGGGCAGCCAGGGGGAATCCGCCGAAGGTCGAGCCATGCTCACCCGGACGGATGTTCAGCATGATGTCGTCGTCGGCCAGACAGGCTGACACGGGCAGCACACCACCGCCAAGAGCCTTGCCCAGGATGACGATGTCGGGACGGATGCCGTCGTGCTGGCAGCACAGCATGCGGCCGGTGCGGGCAATACCCGTCTGCACCTCGTCGGCAATGAGCAGCACATTGTGCTCGTGGCACAGGTCGTAGCAGGTCTTCATATATCCGTCGTCGGGCACAAACACACCCGCCTCGCCCTGAATAGGCTCAGCGATGAAGGCACAAATCTCGTCGCCCTGCTCGTCGAGCACCTTCTTCAGGGCCTCCGTATCATTATAAGGTACGCGTATGAAGCCCGGAGTGAGCGGTCCGTATTGTGCATACGAGCTTGGGTCGTTGCTCATGGTGATGACCGTTACGGTTCGGCCGTGGAAGTTGCCGTCGCAGCAAACCACCTTGATCTTGTCGTTGGGAATGCCTTTCTTCACGGCGCCCCAGCGGCGGGCCAGCTTCAGAGCAGTCTCCACGCCCTCGGCACCCGTGTTCATGGGCAGTATGCGGTCGTAACCGAAATACTCGTGCATGAACTTCTCGTATTCGCAGAGTGCGTCGTTATAGAAAGCCCTTGATGTCAGACAGAGCACGTCGGCCTGGTCTTTCAGAGCCTTCACAATGCGCGGGTGACAGTGTCCCTGGTTCACGGCCGAGTAAGAAGAGAGGAAGTCGAAATACTTCTTTCCCTCTACGTCCCACACGTAGATGCCCTCACCCTTGTGGAGCACCACCGGCAGGGGGTGGTAATTATGTGCACCATACTGTTCCTCCAGCGCCATCATCTGCTGGCTGGCAGTCATTTTCTCGTTTGTTCCTGTTGTGTCTGTGTTTGTTTTCATAGTGTCAAAAGTCTATATTTATTCAGTTTATTTGCAAATGTAGCGGTTTTTTCTTGAACCGCCATCACATGCGTAGCTAAATAATGTTAATTCACGGTTTCCTCCTCGCTCTTATCAGAGCTCAGCTTTTTCCCTTTGATGCGGGTCTTGTTGACACGGATGGAGGTTTCACTCAGGACGAGCGTACGCATCACCTCCTCGTCGGTCATGCCCATGTCGTAGAGAATCATAAACACTTTCTGACGGGCGGTCAGCTCATCGAAGTCATTCTCCAGATGGCGCACAAAGTCGGCATGCTTCAGTTTATAGTAACGAACGAAGTGTACAAAGTCCTCCTTTTCCCATTTCAGGGTATTGCCGCCGCCAACAATCTCCTCGTAGAGCCGCTGGCCGGCAGCCAGCAGTTTCTCATGTTTCTCCTCATAGCCTGTCATGTCGCGGCTCAGCCGTTCCAGTTCCTTTCCCTTCTGCTCGTTCTCCTGTTGCAGTTGCTCTATCGCTGAGTCTTTCTGCTCCAGTTCCTCATTCAGGGCATTCATCCGATGACTGTTCTTCCGTTTCTTGTAGATTGTCCAAGCTGCCAATGCCGCTATCAACAGCGCCAATATGGCTGCCATCCATGTCGCATAGCTCCGCTCCTCGCGCAGCTGCTCATTAGCCCTTTCCTTATCAAACAACTCCTGCTGACCCTTGATGTTCTCTTCTTTCTGCTGTCGGTGCAGGCTGTCTTTCAGTGCTGCTGACCACAAGCTCAACTCATGCGCTGCCTTATAATCCCCCTCTTCTTTCTTGGCTTTTGCCATGTCTTTTACCACATTGGCTTTCAGGCTAAGGCTAGTAGTGTTTAGGGCCTTATGCCACATCTCAAAGGCCTTTTCCTTATTGCCTTCTTTTTTATATATCTGAGCCAGCCCACGATAAGAATAAGGATTATATTCTATATCAACTGATTTTAGCAAAAACTTTTCGGCTAGAACATTATTACCAAAATCATAGTATAAAAAGCCTATATTACAATAATGATCTGACCTCTGATCTACTGGAACTGCTTCTAAATACGGTAGCATTCTTTTTATATAGTAATTCGCAGAATCCATTTTATTGATAATACTGTACGTTGCGGCTAGGTTCATTAAATCTGTAGCCAGAATCACAGAGTCATTCACTTTAAAGGCATAATTTACAGATTTCTTTCCATATTCAATTGCTAATTCAAATTCCTTTGCGTCATGATTGATTGCAGAAATCACTTGGTTAATGTGATGCAAAACCGCATAGTCTCTTACTTTTAAAGCTGCATTTTCTCCTTTTTTCAAATAACGAATAGCATCAGCTCTATCACCCATCCTATTGGAGAAAAACCCCATATAATAATACGTCCAAGCTAATCGGTCGTAATTATGAAGATTAATAAAATATTTTTCTGTATGCTTTAATGGCTCAATGGAAGAAACTTTATTATTTAATCTGCAATCTGCCTGCATTTTAAACAACCAGTACAAGGCGAGACATTCATCATCCTCAATCGCTTCAGGATTCATTCTATTCAGTAGTTGTAGTGCCTTTTCATTCTGCTTTTCCTTAAGTAATAGTTCTATCCCATTAAGCTGTGTTTTTATCTCGTTTCCCGCACATTCACACAGCAAAATGGTTAATAGCACCCATAAAACATAATGTATGTTTTTCCTCATATTTACACATCGTTAATCAATACTGCAAAGATAGGGAAAAAGATTCAATTAAGCAAGAATACATCCCGAAACAAAACAAAAATGCCTCAAATCCAAGTTACACGCTGTTACATTTTTGCCCTCGTAACCTTGTTACAAAAATTGAAACACACTGATTGTCAATACTTTTATTCAATTCTACCATGTAACAACTCAAAAAAAATAAAGCTCAAAATATTTGGATGAGATAGTTTCTGATTCTAATTTTGCTTTCGGAATTCCAAGCAAAAAAACTTTAAATCAAAAAAACAAAAACAATGAAAAAGAAAACCTATACAATCATGTCAATGCTATTACTAGCAGGAATCTGCTATGCAATTCCATCCTATCCAGACGACAATGGAGAAAATGAAAAGGAACGTCCAAGCCACACTTCAGGTCAAAACGAAAATACATATTACAACATCACCTCAACCTATTATAGTAACACTGGCATGCTTGCCATCAGGTTTGGTGCGAATGTCAGCCACGTGGATATCTATGCCTACAAGAATGGTGAGCCTATTATAGCTCTGGAAGATTTGAGTAAAGCCAACGGAAGTACTGAATGGATAAACCTCAATTGCTACGGCAGTGGAGAATATACCATCTATGTTATGGTTGACAATATTATTGCAAGCTTTATTGAAATTTGTATTTAACTAATTAATTGTATCATTCACTAAAAAACAAAAAAGATGAAAAAGATTATTTTATTAGGACTGTTCACTGCTATGTGTATGACATTCACATCGTGCAGCAATGAAGAAGTAGCAACTAATGGCTTTATTCTTCCACCCTCACCAGACAAAGCTGCTTATGAAACTCTGATGAGCCAGATTGACTCTGTTGCAGTTGCGTATTATGGAACTACACAGACTCGTTCTTTCTGGAGCAGTCTATGGAGCAACGCAAAGAAGGTGCTGATTGCAGATGCTATCGGAGCTGCAAAAGGTCTTATAAAAGGTTCTCCTATCGTAGAAGGAGCAGCATGTTCTTTAGGTAAAGTTGTAGAGATTCTTCTCGATCATGAAGATGAGCAGCAGACAGACTCAGTAGAGTCCCCAGTCAGGCCATTAGAATACTCATTAAACGACATTGTACTTGCTAATAGTGGGAATTACGTTGACAGTATCGGGTATTACCATAACAGAATTATACAGAGAATGTTTCCTCAGAACACAGATATCAGCAGACTGAGAGGTATTACTACTACCAGGCTTGTCCAGATTGTCGACCATGTTTCTGCCATGGAAGATAACGGATTGGAACAAGAAGTGTTTGAGGAATTGATAGAGGACATAGCCCAAGATGAGGATATCATTGAAGATGGACAATACGATTTTTTTAGTGATTCATTTGAGGATTTCTGTGAGTACTTTATGCAGGAAGATCCACAAACAGCTCCACAGCTTATTACGATTGCAAGATATATAGACAATCTGCAAAATTATAATGATCATGCCACTATGAAAGCATACTCGGAACAAGTCATCAATTTAGTTAATCAATCAACTATCAGCGATGACTCAAAAGAAATCATTAAAGTAGGATTGTCTGTAGCTTTTGCCAGTGCACATCTTTGGATTCCTCAAGAGATAGATGAAGTTGTTGAGGAAGAACTTGAAGATGAATAACCGTAAGATGAAAAAAAAAACGCACAATCGGATATGCTTATATAAAAATTCATAAGTAATGAAGAAGATTATCACCATCGCCGCCTTTGCAGCTCTGACCATGGGCATTGCCTCATGCACAGACCAGACTCCTCTTGACGAAATGCTGGAGGAACACACAGAGGCGACAAGTGTTGAGGATATCAACAACCACTTCTCTGATGGATATGGGTATGAAGAACTGGAAGTCACACTTCCTGTTTATGACCGGGAATAATAAAAGGTTGGCAAATAAAATAATTGCAATTTTCATTCGTTACCATTATAAATAAAACCAAAAATTAGAAGACTATGAGAAAATTATTTTTTATTATTAGCATCCTGGTATCAACGACAATGGCCATGCAGGCTCAGAACAAACTGGGCTATTTTATCGAGGACAACATCCAGATTGGCGCGAAACAACACGGAATGACCACGGTTATGGACAATCTGCTGGTGGGTATTGAGCCCGTAAAGAACCTGAAAGTGATGTTCGACTGGCAGGGCACACTCGGCCTCTATGACAAGAATGATGTGAAGACCTATTATCAGGGAACAGCCATTGGCGGAGGCCTGGGATACAGACTGCTCACCGACAAGGAAGAGAAAGGACTGCTCGGCAGCAAGGACGCACTCGATGTTCGGGCATTGTTCACCACGACAATTGGAAAACCCGATTGGAAGTATAACCAATATAGCATCGGCCTCACCCTGTATGGCTACGACAAGGGAAAGATAAGACCTACAGTCGGAGTGGGATACCGGTATATTGACTCAAGGACAGCAGGCATCAGAAGCCAAAGCACCATCTTTTTCGAGCTGGGCCTGAAACTGTAAGTTGACAACTGACAGAAGCAAATGAGAATAATTATTGGAATCATCATAACAGCCGCCATGATGGCACTCATCGTATGGCGGCTGCACGGCAACCGTGAATGGAAAGACCCCGACAAGGTGGTCGATGAGTTCTGCGGCATGGAAGACCTGAACAGGTATCACATCCAACATCACTACCGCGACAGCCGCATCATGATCGGCATGGCCATCTCCATCATGGTTCTGATAGCTGCCGACATCCTCCTTGCATGACCCCGGCAACGAATAGAACGGGCTCAACGAATGCCGTTTTGCGGCAGAGAAGGAGGCGATTTCGGGGAGGGTAGTTTTTGGAAGAAATGAGACAATTACCAATCATTTTTTAGGTAACTAATTGGAAAAGTTCTTGGAGTGGAACGAAAAATCAGGACAAAATAATCTTTTGGGAAAATGCCATTGACACCTGAATTTCCAATTGATGCCTGATTAGGTTGCAATTAGTCGACTAATTACACTCTAATTAATGCCTAATTAGCATGCAATTAATGCCTAATTGCAAGGTAATTAATGCCTAATTGGAGTGTAATTAATGCCTAATTGGAAAATCCCTCCAAGTAACTGCCCAATCTGAAAGTCAGACGACCTAAAAGGAGCGACTGTTTTGAATCTGTACGACTGGAAGAACTACTGTCACAACACTCTTGTTCGTGAAAAAAAAGAGTAGCCAGCTTTCCCCCTGGTGAAGTTGGTGGGGTATTCTTGAGAACAAACAATAAGGAGTGGCCCGATGGCCACTCCTTTATTATTATAATAAATATAAGGTGGAAAGAGATACTCTTTCGGTTCGTTGCTTAGAGGTTGGGGTTGATTTTGCTCCACTCGCTGATGGGAGGAACGATGTTGAGTTTGATCTCGTGCTCGTCGTCGTAGTCATCGTAATAGTCATCGCCGCGCAGTTCTTCGCGAATGATTTCGCCGAGCAGTCCGCCGTCGCCGTTCTCCCTGTCAAACTGCGCTCCTATCCCGATGCCAGCGTAAGGACAGACCATGTAGTCATAGTCGAGTTCTATGTTCCATGAGTCATGAGAGGCTCCAAAGCCTATGGCAGCCATGTTGCGGCCTTCTTCCTGTGCCGACACGGTAAGGGTAGTCGCTAAGAGTGTCGTGATGATGAGTTCGTGTTTCATTGTTTTTCTGTTTTTTCAATACTGATGTTCACGTCGAGCGTCTGCTCGATGAGTGCAATGATCTCTTCGAGACTGTCTTTGGCCACATGGAAGTCTGCGGAGAGTCGTCTTTCGGGATGGTTGCACCTTAAGTTGGCGTGGTAATAGAAGCCGAGGTCGGCGAGGACATCAGTCAGTGGTGTGTCTTCGAAATGCATTTGGCCTGTGGCCCATGCCGTCTGGTTGGGCGAGCCGCTTGGCGCGTGTGCTGGCTGCTGCTGGCGTTTGCCGATGAGGGCTTTTTCGCCAGCGCCGAGAACGATGGCCTGGGTGAGGCCTATGTTTCCAAAGCGGACGCGGCCTTGAGCGACGTAGATGGTGGTCTGCCCCGCCTCTTCGTCTATCTGAAACTGTGTGCCCAGCACGGTGACCTGTGCTATGCTGTTCACCACTGTGAACGGAGTGGCTTCACTATGTGTCACGTTGAAATAGGCATCGCCGCTCAGTCTCACCGAACGCGGCTTTTGCGGGTTGTAGGCCAGTGTGGCGTGGGGGGCGAGAGTGACGTGGGTGCTGTCGGGCAGAGTGATGGTTTTAACCGCATCGTCGGCCGTCAGCTTCACCTCTGCGTTCTCGCGCGTAATATATAAATAGGTGGCGCCGCAGATGAACGCAAGCATGGCGGCGGCAGCCATCCATCGGTAGAACCGCACGGACAGCCCCCCATGTGTCGGCCTGTCATTCTTAAGTCCGACGCGTGCTTTCACGTTGCGAAGTGCCTGCCGCGTGTCCAGCTTGCCTGTCTGGTAGTGGTGCAGCACAAATTGTTTCAGTTCTTCTTTCATTTCTCTTCTTTCTTGTCTGTGGTTAGCCATGGGTGTGTGTCGCTTTCTTCTTTCAGGTATGGCAGCCCGTCCTCCACGATGATTTGTATGGTGTCGCTGCGTAGAGGCGTGCCCAGCACATCGGTTATCAGGGGCCAGAAGTATGCCTTGGCCACGCACACGCCGTTCCTGTCCTCGTGGCTGATTCGGTAGTCGTAGAGCGTGGCGATGTCGAGGGTCAGGCTGTCGATGCTTACCCGTGCTGTCGGTGCCAGTTTGTAGATGTGTTCCGCTTGGCCGGGCATGCGAAAGGGCTTAGGCGTATGGAACAACAGACAGTGACGTCCATTCCATCGGTGCATCTCGTCTCGGTCGGTCATTTGTTCCAAACGGAAGTCTATGGGTTGCAGGGTGGCTACGTTCACCATGCTGATGTCGCTGTCATCGCTGATGAGGTCATCGCCTTCAGCATTCTCTACAAGCAGGCAGAGCTGACGTGTCGTGGTGCTGACGTCCTCCTCAATGACAAGGTCTTCTTCGTTGTTGCATGATGCTGTCAGCAGCAACAACAGAATGATACTCTTATAATTCATGACTTGTCCTTTTTTGTACTCTTCATCTCTCGTTGTCCAGCGCCATCCATTCGCTTTCAGAAGAGTTACTGGCACCAAGCAGTCCGAAACCGCCACTGATGTTGTGGAGTGTAGGCGACACCAGCGAGAATCCCGCTTGCGCCAGATCGTTGTTCTCCACGTCGTTGAGCGACTTCAGGAAGTGGTAGTATTCGGGTGTCAGCCTGTAGAGCACCACCTGGTATTTGTGCCAAAAGTTGAAGGCGCCTCCGTAGCCAAAACTGTCGGTGTTCAGGTGCAGTGTGTAGGTCTGCCCGTTGATGGTCGCGTCGTTGAAAATGTAGAAGTTGCCGTAGAAGCTGTTCTCGTAGCCGAAGTCGGTGTCGATGTCGGTCAGCGTGTTGAGCAGTGGTTCCTTGGCAGTGTAGATGGTCTTGGTTTCAACTACCGAGTCGCTTATCTCGCAGGTCCATTCGGCCTGTGGATATTGCTCTTTCCAATAGAGGTAGTCGTTGTAGTCATTCGGAATCCATAGCGTCCTGGATCCGTTCTCGTTCACCAGTTCGCCGTAGGCATCCCCTTTGTAGTGCTTTGCCCTCACGGTCACGGCATAGTAGTCCTTGCTCTCTGCTGGGTCGGTGAAGGTGGCCGCCAGTTGGTAGTAGTCGCGTGTGCTCATGTAGTCTTCGTCAAACAAACTCACTTTCTGCACACGATCCAGTCTCACGGGTATGCTCTCGGGCACCACTGCCGATGCTGTCGCGGTGCCATAGCGGGGATGCGTCACCGTCAGTTCTACGCAGTCGCCAGCGTGGTGGGGCGTGTCGGTGTAGAATGTTCCGTCAGCTTTCTGTCCCACTTCTTTGGTCTCACCGTTCACCCGATAGCTCACCTGAGCATCGGCCACTGCTCTCATCTTGTTCGCTTCGGCGTGTTTGCCTATGGCCATGCTGTTGGTCACGCTGATATAGGTGGTTCCTGTTGTCGATGGCAGACAGTAGACCACCAGTTTCTCTTTGTTGCTGATGTCGTCGAGGTCGAAGTCATCGCGGCAACCACTCACTGCCAGCAACATGCACACAAGCAGCATGTACTTTGTGATGTTCGTATTCCTATTCATAATTCATAACTTATAATTCATAATTACAAACAACCTTCTTTTGCTCAGAACTTGATGGTGTAGCTGAACGATGGTATCACCGGAATGAATGCCCTAGGTTTCAGCTTGAAGCGCTGCTGATCGGCCAGATTCACCTCGTCGATCTTTCGTTCACGATACTCAATGTCCACCCAAAGCGGGTTCAGATGGCAGTAGGCGTTGTATACCGAGATGTTCCAGATGCGTTCGTGTCCGTGCTTCGTGGTGTGGTGGAAGTTGAAGCCGATGTCCAATCGGTGGTAGGCCGGCAGGGTGATGTTACTGGGCCGTTCATAGATGAAGGCCGCGTTCGCCTCTTCGCCTGTCAGGTAGCCTTGTCGCTCGAAGACCTCCACCGAGGCGGGCTTGCCGTCGGGCAGTTCTGGCAGCTGCACATATTGCGTGGGAAAGGTGAGATGGTTGCCTGTGTGATAGGTCCATGCCGCAAACATCTCTGCCTTTTTCCCTATCTGGTAGCGCAGCGAGAGGTTCACCTTGTGGCGGTTGTCAAACTTGTCGTAGTACCATTGGTCGTAGAACTCGTCGAAGCGCCGCTCGTTCCACGACAGCGTGTAGGCCGCATCGAGGCGCAGCCTGTGTCCGTGGTAGGTCGCGTCGACCTCCAGGCCATAGTAGCGTCCTTGTCCGTCCATCACGTGCTTGTCCCACTGTCCGGCTGGCGGCACCAGTCCGGCCCAACTGTTGTATTGCAGCAGGTGGTGCGACCGTTTGTAGTAGCCTTCTACCGACAGCAGCCACTGTCGATGCGGCTGCCAGTAAGCTCCCATCGCCATCTGGTGTGAGTACATGGGGCGCAGCCGCCCGGTGATGGGCACCCAGTAGTCGGTGGGCAGGTCAATCATGGCGTTGCTGATTTTGTGTACATACTGCGACATCATGGTGTAGGAGGCTTTCACCGAGAAGTTGTCGGCCACCTGGTATTTCAGGGCCAGGCGTGGGTCAGCATGGAAAAACAGGTAGTTGTCCACGCTGAATAGCGACACGTTCAGTCCGCCGTTCATGCTCCATCGGTCTGAGAGTGTCAGCAGGTCTTCGCCGTAGACGGTGGCTTCGTGCACCGTGTGGCGGTTGCGGCCCTTCGTGGTCAGCGTGTCGGCCGTGGTGAAGCTGCTCCACAGGTTGGTCAGTCCCTGTGTCTGTGGGCGAAACACGTGGCATGTGTAGTCGTGGCCGAAGCGGATGTGGTGGCGTGGCGAGGGGCGGTAGTCGAATTCTGTGCGATAGCCGGCGTCGTAGATGGCCGACAGGTAGTGGAAGTCGGTGAGGTAGTGCTCCGTCTGGACCCCGTCCTTGTCGGTGGTGCTGTCGTCTTCTCGCGTCTTCAGCTGCGAGTGGTTGTGGGTGTAGACGGCGGTGAAGTTGGCCAGCAGTTGTGGCGTCAGCTGGTAGCGCCAGCTGATGGCGGCGTTGACGTTGCCCCAGCTGAACTTCGTCTCGTTGTGCTCGTCAAAGACTTCGCTGCTTCCGGCATCTTCGTGCCAGTCGTTGCGGGCGCGCAGCATGTCGCGGCCCGAATAGACGCTCAGGCTCAGCTGCGAGCGGCGGCTGAACAGGTGTGTCAGCTTCAGGTTGAGGTCGTGGAAGGCATAGCTCAGGCTGATTTTCTCCTCGTCGTTGTAGTGATTGGCTATGGCAAAGGCGGGCCGTGTCAGCAGGTCGAGCCACGAGCGTCGCAGCCCTACGTTGAACGATGTGCCGAAGTCGGTGCCGCGCACCTCGCCCCGTGCCTCGTGCTGCCGGTCGCTTTTCAGCCTGATGGGCCCGTCCATCTGCACCGAGCCGTCAAGCAGCCCTAAGCGGTAGCAGCCGTGCAGCTGTTGCCAGTTGCCGTCGTTGGTGCGCACGTCGGCCACACTCGACAACCTGCCTCCGTAGCGCGCCGGAAAGCCACTCTTGTAGAAGTCTACGTTCTTCACCACATCGGTGTTGAACGACGAGAAGAGTCCCAGCGAGTGGTTGACCTGATAGAGTGGGGTGCCGTCCAGCAGGAACAGGTTCTCGTCGTTGTTGCCTCCGTGCACATACAGCCCCGAGGCCAGCTCGATGCCCTCTTGCACACCCGAGAGTCTTTGCAGGGCCTTCACCACGTCGGGCGAAGAGAACAGTGCAAACTCCGTCTTGATGTCGTTGGCCGAGAGCGACCGCTTGCCCATCTGCGTGCCCACCACGGGCGAGCTCATGTCGGCCGTCACCACCACTTCGTCCAACATCGTACCCTCTTTCAGGACAACGTCGAGCTGTCGGTTGCTGTTCAGGCTGATGCGTTCTCGGTGGGTGTCGTAGCCTATGAACGAGATGCGAAGCTCGTGCGAGCCCTCAGGCAACGTGAGCGAGTAGAATCCATGCTCGTTTGTCATGGTGCCAGTGTGGGTCGTCGCGTCGTAGATGGCGGCGTTGAGCAGTGTCTCGCCGTGCTCGTCGCGCACGTAGCCGCTCACCGTGTGGCGTTGTGCCGTTGGCCTGGGGGTTGCCTTTGTCTGGGTCTTCAGCATCACGTAGGCTCCCTTCACGTTCCATTCGATGTCCGTTCCGCCAAACAGTCGCCGCAGGGCTTCCTTCAGCTGCACACCGCCGACGGCTCCGCCCCGGTGTGGGCGGTCTAGGTTGAGCGATGCGTCATAGACAAAGTTCACGTGGTGCTCGTTTTTCACGATTTCCATCTGCTGGCGCAGCGAGCTTTCGGCCTGGGCCGAGGCTCGCTGGCACGGCAGCGTCATCATTGTTACATAAACCACTGCTCGTAGCAGGTCTTTCAGTTTCATGTTCTTCTTTTCTTGGTGGTTTTCCTTTTTTGTCATCAATGCTATGACGTGGAAAACGCATTTCCCCCCATTCCGCATCTCGTTTTTTTTTCAGACCCTCTCCCTTCCGGGTGCATCAGCCCCTTCTCATGCCGTCATCAGCAGCATGGTGTAGAAGTAGTCGTCTTTCTTGCCGCGCAGCGTCTTCAGTGCCTTGCTCATCTGATGTTCCACGGTCTTTTCGGCTATGCCCATCGTGCGTGCTATCTCGCTGTATGTCATGCCGTCGCGCTTGGCCCGCAGGAACACCTCGCGGCAGCGTGAGGGCAGTGCGTCGATGGCTGTCCACAGTTCGGCCTCATGCAGCGAGCGCTCCTGTGCCTCCTCGTCGCTGATGCTGCCGCTCAGGTCTTGCGGACTTACGTCGCCGTCAATGTAGGCGTGTCTCGCCTTGCGGATGAGGTCAACACACCGGTTGCGCACCATCGCGTAGAGGTAGGCCCTGACGTTGCCCACCGCGGCCCCCTCTTTTTCTTTTTCTATTAGTCCCACAAAGGCGTCCTGCACCACGTCTTCAGCCGTATCTACGTCTTGAACGTAGTGGAGGGCATAGAGACACAGTGGACGATAGTGGGCAAGGAAGTGTTCTTCGAGGTTCATTGTCGTGAGAAGAGAAAAACAGATTTCACTGACTCCACGGACCTCATCGTTGAGACATCCGTGCTGTCAGTGAAATCTTTTCTTGTTGCTAAAACAGCTTAGCTTACATCACTCATCGAGTCTGGGCGCCTGCGGGCCTTTTCCCTTTAGGTGGAAATGATAACTGATGGTATCCTTTCAACTCCCAGGCTCCTCGATGAAAGCTTAGAGGTTCGGGTTAATCTTGTTCCACTCGCTGATGGGAGGAACGATGTTCAATGTAACCAGTTCATCGCGCATCTTGCAGAGGTGCTCGTAGCTCTGGTCGAGCTTAGCGTTCTCCTCGGGAGTGCCCTGGGGAACCTCAAACTTAGCACCCTCGGCAGTCATGGTGGTCTTCATGGCCATCATGATGTGGTCGTACTTGTCGGTCTTCACGTATGTGCCCACGGGGAAGCGGAAAGTCTCACCGCCCATAGCAGCACGAATCATCTCAACAGAGAGGTAAGAGGGGCTCTGGAATGAGCTGCGTCCGCGGAGCTCGATGATCTTGGCGCCACCCTTGGTGACAGCGGTCTTCATCTCTTCCCACTCAGCCTCGGGGAACTCGTCGGTGCCGATGATGTCGGTCAGCTTGCGGCCGGCAATCTCTACGTGGCTGCCGAAGACAGCCATCTGCTCACCATGTCCGCCATAGGTAGCGCAACCGGTGATCTCGTCCTGCATCACATTGAACTTCTTGGCGAGAGCGCTCTGCAGACGTGTGGTGTCGAGGGCAGCGAGTGTGGTCACCTGACCGGGTTTCAAGCCAGAGTAGAGCAGGGTCACCAGACCGGTGAGGTCGGCAGGGTTGAAAATAATCACAACGTGCTTCACGTCGGGGCAGTATTTCTTGATGTTTTGACCCAGTTCCTCGGCGATTTTGCAGTTGCCGGCGAGCAGGTCCTCGCGGGTCATGCCAGCCTTACGGGGAGCGCCACCAGAGGAAATGATATACTTAGCGTTGGTAAAAGCCTCGGCAGCATCGGTAGTGGCAGTGATTTTCACATTGCCGAAACCGCTCTGACGCATTTCCTCAGCAACGCCCTCGGGCGAGAACACATCGTAAAGACAGATGTCGTTAGTCAGACCCATCATCAAAGCGGTCTGAACCATGTTTGAACCAATCATACCGGCTGCGCCGACGATGGTAAGCTTGTCATTTGTTAAAAATGCCATAATAATAGTAATTTAATAATGTGGATGTTTCTAATAGTGTGTGCAAAGATACAAAAAAAGCCCAACTTTCAAAGTTTTTGACTATTAATCTGTGTTAATCGCGTAAATTTCTGAAGGAATAGTTGTATCTTTGTAAACTCGAAATGACAAAAACCAACCTCAAATGGAAAAGACTATGAAACATCTCCTCATGATTCTGGCTGCCGCCATGCTGTGTGTGGCCTGCCAGCAGAGAAAAGGAAACAGTTTACCGGCGGAGAACGAGACGTTGGAAATTCCCCCATGTGTGGTAAGCTCGCCGCCCGACTCACTGAAGCTCGACAAGTTTTACTGCAAGTATGTCGATGTGAACGGCATACCCCTGATATCGTCGTGGCGTGTGCCCGACTCCTGCTTTGTGGCAGCCCACCGCACGCTCTTTGCCATGACCAGCATGCTGTCGCCCGAGGTGCTGGCGGCCATGAAGAAGTCGAACGCCCGTGTGGCCATCATGGCCCGCTATGAGGGCACCACCGACCTGCCCGAGCATCACTATCTGGTGAACGACACCACCCTGAACTGGGACCTGCGGGCTCGCGGACTGGGCGGTACCATCGAGGAACCGCTCACCAGCTGCGCCGAGGAGAATATTCTGGCCTACCAGATTGACAAATACCATGCCGAGGACATTCTCATCCACGAGTTTGCACATGCCATCCATTGCATCGGCATCATCCAGGTAGACACCACCTTCAACAAACGCCTGCAGGGACTCTACGAGCAGGCCAAGGCGAAGGGCATACTCGACGGCACCTACCGCATCACCGACAAGGAGGAATACCTGGCCGAGGCCGTGCAAGACTGGTTTAACGTGAATGCCGAGATGCCACACCCCGACGGCAAGCACAACTGGTGCAACACCCGCGAGGAGCTCCAGCAGTACGACCCCGACCTCTATCAGCTGCTCTCGGAGTTCTTCCCCGCCACCAACCTGCAAATCAGCAAACACAAGAAAATCAACGAATATACCCAACCCGTTCAACCATGATAGGAAAAGACACCTTCGCCCGCCGCAGGGCGAAACTCAAAAAAGACGTGGGTAGCGGACTGCTGCTCTTCCTGGGCAATCAGGAAGTGGGCATGAACTATGCCGACAACACCTACCGCTTCCGCCAGGACAGCTCGTTCCTCTATTTCTTCGGACTCGACGACCCAGGCCTGGCTGCCGTCATCGACATCGACAACGACCGTGAGATGGTGTTTGGCCGCGAACTGACCATCGACGATATCGTATGGACGGGCACGGTGCCCTCGCTGAAAGAGCGGTGCGAGCAACTGGGCATCGCCGACACGCGGCCCATGGAGACGCTGAAAGACTATCTCGACAAAGCGCGCGCCGCCCACAGCCCCGTGCATTTCCTGCCTCCCTATCGCGGCGACCACCAGGTGTGGCTGCAGGAGCTGCTGGCCATCGAGCCGGCGGCACAGCCGCAGCAGGCCTCAGTGAGCATGATCAGGGCCATTGTCGACCAACGCAACCACAAAGACGACGACGAGCTGCGCGAGATAGAAGAGAGCGTGGACCTGAGCACTGAGATGCACCTGACGGCCTACCGCATGGTGCGTCCGGGCATACACGAGTCGCAGGTGGCCGCCGCCATCGAGGAGGTGGCCTGCCGGCACGGCAACACGCTGGCCTTCCCCACCATTGCCACCGTGCAGGGACAGGTGCTCCACAACCACGGGTTCATACATACCCTGAAAGATGGCGACATCTTCCTGCTCGACGCCGGAGCAGAGAACAAAAGGCACTATGCCGGCGACCTCTCGTCGGCCATGCCTGTGGGCGAGCGGTTCACCGACCGCCAGGCGGAAATCTACAACATCCATCTGGCCAGTTTCCAGGCTGCTGTCGACAAGCTGCAGCCAGGCGTGCCGTTCCGTGAGGCACATATCGCTGCCGCCACGAAGATTGTGGAGGGCATGAAGACGCTAGGGCTGATGAAAGGCGATGCCGCCGAGGCTGCCGAGCTAGGTGCCTACGCGCTGTTCTTCCCTTGCGGTCTTGGCCACATGATGGGCCTCGACGTGCACGACATGGAGAACCTGGGCGAGCAGTATGTGGGCTATGCCGACGGACAAGTGAAGAGCACCCAGTTCGGGTTTAAGTCGCTGCGGCTGGCCCGTCCGCTGGAACCCGGCTTCGTGTTCACCGTAGAGCCCGGCATCTACTTCATTCCCGAGCTGATGGAAAAATGGCAGGCCGAGAAGCAGTTCACCGACTTCATCTGCTACGACAAGCTCGCCCCGTGGCGCGACTTCACGGGTCTGCGCAACGAGCTCGACTACGTCATCACTCCTACTGGCGCCCGTCCGCTAGGCACCCTTCGCAAGCCCATGACCATCGAAGAGGTGTATCAGGCGAAAAGCTGAAAATTCTGAATACTCCGAAAATTCAGAAAATTCAGAATACTCCGAAAAAAAACTCCTAACCCCCAAGACATGAACTACAACATAAAATACCCAGAGAACGATGGTGGCATGAACGAGCGCATCAAGCGCCTGCGCCAGCAAAGCATCGAGATGCCCACCACCCTGAGCATCGAGCGTGCCCTCATCGAAACCGAATTCTATCGGAAGAACTACGGCACGATGCCCACACCGGTGCTGCGCGCCCGTAACTTCTATGAGATTTGTCAGAAGAAAACACTCTACATCGGCGACGACGAACTCATTGTCGGCGAGCGTGGACCGCTGCCCAAGGCGGTGCCTACCTTCCCCGAACTGACCTGTCACTCGGTGGAAGACCTGCACACGCTGAACGGCCGCGAGCTGCAGCGTTATACCATCAGCCAGGAAGACATCGACACCTACGAGCGCGTGGTGATTCCCTACTGGAAAGGCAAGACACAACGCGAGCGCATCTTCAACCACGTGTCGACAGAGTGGGAGGAGGCCTATCATGCCGGTGTCTTCACCGAGTTCATGGAGCAAAGGGCCGCCGGACATACCGCCATGGACGGCAAGATGTATCACGAGGGACTGCTCGACGTGAAAAAACGCATTGCCGAGCGTCTGGAGCGTCTCGACTTCATCTACGACCCCGAGGCCACCGACAAACAGCAGGAGCTGGAGGCGATGGACATCTCGTGCGATGCCGCCATTCTGTTTGCCGAGCGCCATGCCGAACTGGCCGAGCAGATGGCTGCCAGCGAGCAGCGCCCACAGCGCAAGGCCGAGCTGCTGCAGATTGCCGAAGTGTGCCGCTGGGTGCCCGCCCATGCGCCCCGCAACCTGTGGGAGGCCATCCAGATGTATTGGTTTGTTCATCTGGGCACGGTCACCGAACTCAACGGATGGGACTCGATGAACCCCGGCCACATCGACCAGCACCTCTACCCCTTCTACGAGCAGGGCATTGCCGACGGCACCCTGACGCGCGACAAGGCCAAAGAGCTGTTGAGCTGCCTGTGGATTAAGTTCAACAACCAGCCCGCACCCCCCAAGGTGGGAGTGACAGCCCTCGAGTCGGGCACCTACAACGACTTCACCAATATTAATATAGGTGGCATCGACCGTGATGGTAAGAGTGCCGTCAACGAACTCTCCTACATGATTCTCGAGATACAAGAGGAACTGCACGAGCTGCAACCCGGCCTGAGCATCCACATCGCCAGCGAGACACCCGACGACTTCCTGCTCGAAGGCATCCGAGTCATCCGCCAGGGCCACGGCTATCCCTCTGTCTTCAACCCCGACACCTATGTGCAGGAGCTGGTGCGCGAGGGCAAGTCGCTCGCCGATGCCCGCGAGGGCGGCTGTTCGGGATGCATCGAGGTGGGCGCCTTCGGCAAAGAGGCCTATCTACTGACGGGCTATCTGAACACGCCGAAGATACTGGAGATCACCCTCAACAACGGCATCGACCCAGAGACGGGCAAGCGGCTGGGACTGCAGACGGGCGACGCACGAGCCTTTGAGTCGTTCGACGCACTCTATGAGGCTTGGCGCCAGCAGATGATCTATTTCGTCAACCTCAAGCTGGCAGTCAACAACTACATCGAGCGCATGTTCTCGCTCTATGCACCCGCCACCTTCCTCAGCCTCTACATCGACGACTGCATAGAGAAAGGAAAAGACTACTATAGCGGCGGCGCACGCTACAACACCACCTACATCCAATGCACCGGACTGGGCACCATCACCGACAGTCTGGCAGCCCTCAAGAAACATGTCTTCGAGGACCATCGCTACACCATGGACGAGGTGCTCGAGGCCTGCGCCCACAACTGGGACGGACAGGAGAAGATGCGGCAGTACATTCGCAACCACACACCCTTCTTCGGCAACGACGACACCTATGCCGACCAGATAGCCCTGCGCGTGTACAACGACCTGGTGGAGGCCATCGAGGGACGGCCCAACACCCGCGGTGGCCGCACCTACCTCAACATGCTCAGCACCACCTGCCACAACTACTTCGGCAGCGTCTGCGGTGCCACGCCCAACGGCCGCATGGCCCACTTCGCCATCAGCGACGGCACCTCACCAGCCCACGGCTCCGACACGCACGGTCCTACCGCCGTCATCAAGTCGCTAGGCAAGCTCGACCAGACCAAGAGCGGCGGCACCCTGCTGAACGTGCGCCTGGTGCCCTCGTTGCTGAAGACCCGCGACGACCAGCGCAAGCTGGCCAGCCTCATCCGCGCCTACTTCAAGTTCGGAGGCCACCACATCCAGTTCAACATCGTCGACACCGCAACCCTGCGCGACGCCCAGCAGCACCCCGACGACTACCGCGACCTGCTGGTGCGCGTGGCCGGCTACAGCGACTACTTCAACGACATGACTGAGCAGCTGCAGAACGAGATCATCGCCCGGACCGAGAACGCAGAAGTTTAGGAGTTTATATATTTGCCGTCACCTCCACCTTTTTGCCATAACTTATTGTGGCACATTGTGTTAGGCAGGGTGATTGAGGATTTTTTACCATCACCATCCTCCACCGAGTAAAACAACTTGTTTTACTCGGTGAAGGTGGCGGGTATCACGGCGTTTAGTGCCAGGTTACCTAAGCAAAACAACTTGTTTTACCAGGTGGATGATGGTTGAAGTGAAAATTTCTCTTCCACCTTACCTAACGCGCTGTGCCACATTTTGTTATGGCGAAAAGGTGGAGGTGACGGCAAAAATTAAATTTTGGGAGTAGTTCTTCT
>ODAI013399956.1_pt1 | contig 21323 bp, 22 predicted proteins | sample 1539321 | NCBI WGS metagenome assembly ODAI01 (sample SAMN02144231, study PRJEB22623) | gut metagenome | biome: sheep rumen | host: Ovis aries | place: New Zealand | reverse complement strand
TGTTTTAATCTTTTTAACTTTTTATATTCGCCGGGCGATACAATATTTTTGTGTTTCCCATGTTATGAGACATGAATTGAGTGATCAATTCAGGACTATACCGTTTGACTGAAACAAAAACAAAGATACAATGGAAACAGTGAACATTCAAGAACTAAACGAGCGGGTGAACCGCGAGAGCGCCTTTGTGGATATGCTGACGATGGAGGTGGGGAAGCAGATAGTGGGTCAGAAGCACATGGTGGAGGGGCTGATGATAGGCCTGCTGAGCAACGGACATGTGCTGCTGGAGGGAGTGCCAGGATTGGCAAAAACACTGACCATCACTACTTTGGCGAAGGCCATCGACGCGAAATTCAGCCGCATCCAGTTCACGCCCGACCTGCTGCCGGCCGACCTCATAGGCACGATGATCTATAGCCAGAAGAACGAGCAGTTCCAGGTGAAGAAAGGGCCGATATTCAGTCATTTCATCCTGGCGGACGAGATCAACCGTGCGCCGGCGAAGGTGCAGAGCGCGCTGCTGGAGGCGATGCAGGAGCGCCAGGTGACGATCGGCGAGCAGACCTTCCCGCTGCAGGAGCCGTTCTTGGTGATGGCCACGCAGAACCCCATCGAGCAGGAAGGCACCTATCCGCTGCCCGAGGCCCAGGTGGATCGCTTCCTACTGAAGGTGGTGATCGGCTACCCCAAGCGCGACGAGGAGCGGCAAATCGTGCACCAGCAGGTAAACCGCGTCGCGGCGGAGAATGCCACACGAGACGGACAATCCAAGGCCATCCTCAGCCCCGCCGACATCATGAAGGCCCGCGAGGTGGTGCGCGAGGTGTATATGGACGAGAAGATTGAGAATTACATCACCGACATCGTGTTTGCCACACGCTATCCGGAGCAGTACGGCTTGGAGAAGATAAAAGCGCTCATCAGCTACGGCGCCTCGCCGCGTGGAAGCATCGGCCTGGCCACCGCCTCGAAGGCCTACGCCTTCATGCACCGCCGCGGATACGTCATTCCCGAGGATGTGCGCGCAGTGGCGATGGACGTGCTGCGCCACCGCATCGGGCTGACCTACGAAGCCGAAGCCGAGAACGTGACCAGTGAGGAACTGGTGAACGAGGTGTTGAACAGGGTGGATGTGCCGTAATGAATTGAAAATTGAAAATTGAAAATTGAAAATTGGCTGACGCCACAATTCTACGATTCAACAATCAACAATTGAAATTTGTAAGGTGGATGAAGAGATTATCAAGAAGGTTCGCAAGATAGAGATCAAGGCGCGAGGGCTGAGCCAGCAGATGTTCAGCGGCGAGTACCACTCGGCCTTCAAAGGACGCGGAATGGCGTTCAGCGAGGTGCGGGAGTATCAGTACGGCGACGACGTGAGGAACATCGACTGGAACGTGACCGCGAGGTTGGCGCACCCCTACGTGAAGGTGTTCGAGGAGGAGCGCGAGCTGACGGTGATGCTGCTGGTGGATGTGAGCGGCAGCGGCCGATTCGGCACCCACTCGCAGTTCAAGGAGGAGCTGGCGGCCGAGGTGGCAGCCACCTTGGCGTTCAGCGCCATAGCCAACAACGACAAGGTGGGTATGCTGCTTTTCAGCGACCGCATCGAGAAATTCATCCCCCCGAAGAAGGGGCGCAGTCATATCCTGCGCATCATCCGCGAACTGATCACCTTCAAGCCCGAGAGCAACGGCACCGACCTGGGGTTGGCCCTGGGATACTTCCAGAATGTCATCAAGAAGCGCTGTACGGCCTTCCTGCTGAGCGACTTCTACGACTGTGGCTACAGCGACGCGTTGAAGCTGGCCGCGGGCAAGCACGACCTGGTGGCCTTGCGGCTGGTGGATCGGCGGGAGGAGAAGATGGAAGACCTGGGGCTGGTGAAGTTCTACGACCCCGAGAGCACGGAGACCCTGTGGGTGGATACCGGCGACGCCGCGGTGCGACGCGCCGTGGATGCCCGCACCGCGGCCCACAGCCGCGAGGTGGAAGAGACCATGCGCCGCTACGGCATCGACATGGCCACAATGCACACGGGCGAGGACTTCGTGGCACCGCTGAGGGGCTTGTTTGCAAGAAGAAGCTGTGTTAGTTAGGAAGTATGAGTCAAATGATGAACGAAAAGAAGATAGCAAAGGTCTGGGCAAAGATGATGGTGGGAGCGATGGTTTTCGCGTTCCACATCCTGCCTTGCAGCCTGATGGCACAGGCCACTCTGGCGGCCGACACCATCGCCCTGGGCGATCAGACGACACTGCATATTCCCGTCGGCACCGACAGCCTGCCGGTGCTGGATCTCGGCAAAGTGGAGGTTGTGGAGCAACATATCGACACAGTGTCACAGGTTTTGATTTCCACGGTCACATGCTTTGAACCCGGCGAGCATTGGCTGCACATCGGTCCTTGCGACTCGCTACCGCTGGTAGTCACCGACGTGGAAGTGGATACCACGACGGCCGAGATACGCGACATCGCCCCTATCCAGCGGGTGCCCTACACCTTCTGGGAGGTGTTCCGCTGGGTGCTGCTGGCATGGGTTTTGGCCGCCGTGGCCATTGTGGCCTGGTGGCTCATCGAACGCAGGAAACGCCACGGGAGCCTATTCGCCCACCACGAGCCAGTCGATACCCGCACGCCGGAGGAGCGCGCCCTCGACGGGCTGGAGGAGTTGCGGCAGAGCCACCTGTGGCAAGCCGGCCGAGTGAAAGAATACCACACGAGGCTCACCGACCTGGTACGCCAATTCATTGAGGAAAGCACCGACATCCGCGCCACCGAGATGACCAGCGGAGAGACGGTGGAGGCCGTGGGGAGCAGAGGGTGGATGGCGGAGGTCGGATTACTGCAAACCATTTTCATGACGGCGGACTTGGTGAAATTCGCCAAGAGCGAGCCGCTGCCCCAAGAGCATGAAGCCTCGATGACGGCAGCGGTGGAGTTTGTCCGCAACCTGTGGGAGGCCGTGAAGCCGGCAGAGACAGGCGACAAAGAGACAGGAGGGAAAGAGGCATGAGCAACATTGTCTTTCAACATCCGTGGTATTTGCTGGGGCTGATCGTGGTGCCGCTGATGGCAGGCTGGTGGATATGGCGCTACCGCAAGCAGGAAGCCGCCCTGCAGCATTCGGACATCGCCGTGTTCGACGGCATCGGGAAAAGCCTGCGCGTACGTCTGCGCTGGCTGCCCTACGCCCTGCGCTGTGTGGCGGTGGGGGCGGTGGTGGTGGCACTGGCTCGTCCGCAAAGCCGCCTGAGCCGTCAAGAGATGACGGTGGAGGGCATCGACATAGTGATGGCGATGGATATCTCGGGCTCAATGCTGGCAGAGGACTTCAAACCCAACCGACTGGAAGCCGCCAAGAAGGTTGCGTCCGATTTCATCGACGGCCGCAAGAACGACCGCATGGGACTGGTGGTCTTCGCGGGGCAGGCGTTCACCCAGGTGCCGCTGACGGTGGATCACCACGTGCTGCAGCAACAGTTGGGGAGCCTCAAGAGCGGCATTGTGCGCGACGGCACCGCCTTGGGCGACGGGTTAGCTACCGCCATCAACCGCATCAAGGACAGCGAAGCCAAAAGCAAGGTCATCATCCTGCTGACCGACGGAGTGAACAACCAGGGCAGCGTGGATCCGCTGAGTGCCGCCGAGATAGCTTCGCTCTACGGCATCCGCCTCTATACTATCGGCGTGGGTTCATTGGGCAAAGCCCCCTACCCCTTCAAAGACCAGTTCGGCAGGGTGCACTATCAAAACATCGACGTAGAAATCGACGAGGCGCTGATGCAGCAGATGTCGGCCGCCACCGGCGACGGCCGCTACTTCCGTGCCACCAACAAGAAAGCCCTGCAGGAGATATTCGGCCAGATAGACGAGATGGAGAAGAGCAAGATAGATGTCACCCAATATGCGCAGACCAAGGACGAACAGGGGCGCTGGCTGTGGCTGGCGTTCATCGCCCTGATGCTTGAAGTGGTTGTGCGGTGGGGATGGATGAAGTTATGAGTTAAGAGGTAAGAGTTATGATTCATTTTGAACATATCAACTATTTGTGGCTGTTGGTGCTGGTTCCCATGGCGGGAGTGCTGTGGGGATTGACCGAATGGCGCAGAAAGAAACGGCTGGAGGAGTGGGCGGAACGGGCCATGTTTCCCCGGCTTATTCCCGACCGTTCGCGTTGGCGTCCGATCATCAAGATGACGCTGCTGCTGGCTGCAATGGCCTTCCTGATTGTGGCGATGGCCAATCCGCAGTTTGGCACCCGTCTTGAGAAAGGCAAGCGGGCAGGCAGCGACGTGGCTATCTGTCTGGACTTGAGCAACAGCATGATGGCCGAAGACATACAGCCCAACCGCCTGGAGCGCAGCAAACGGGTGGTGGCCAACCTGCTGAGTCAACTGACCGGCGACCGAGTGAGCCTGGTGGCTTTTGCCGGAAGCAGTTTCATCCAGATGCCGCTCACCTCCGACTACAGCGCCGCCAAGTTGTTTCTCGACGAGATGGACTGCAGCATGATTCCCGAACAAGGCACCGCCATCGGCGACGCCATCGAGAAGGCCATGATGACACTGGGCTATGGCGACGAGGAACACGAATGGAAAAAGAACAACAACCGCGCCATCATCATTATCAGCGACGGAGAGAACCATGAAGATGACGCCATCAGAGCTGCACGCGAAGCCGCCCGACAGGGAGTGAGAGTATGCACCATCGGCATGGGATTGCCACAGGGTTCGCCGATTCCCCAGTTCGACGCCCGTGGACAACGGAACAACTACAAGCGCAACCGCGACGGAAGCGTCATCATGACCCACCTCAACGAACAGATGCTGCGCGACGTGGCTTCGGCCGGCAACGGCACCTACCTCCGGGCGGGCAACGTCAACAGCGGACTCGGCGACATTCTCAAACTAATAGCCAATCTGGAGAAAGAAGAGTTCGGCGAAGCCCAGTTCGCCGCCTATGAGAGTCGGTATATGTACCCCCTGGCGGCCACATTGGTCTGCCTATTGGCCGAAATACTTCTTTTTGAGAGGCGCAACCGCAAATGGAACCTAGACAAGATGCTATGAGAAAGACAATCATCCTACTCACATTGCTATCATTCACCCTCTGCCTGGCAGCCCAAGCCAACCGGCATCAGCTGCGGGAAGGCAACCGGGAGTACAAAAAGCAGCACTACGACAAGGCCGAGGTGGCCTACCGGCGAGCCTTGGAACAAGATTCTGCCGATTTTCGTGGACAATACAATCTGGCCAACGGACTTTACAGGCAGAAGAAATACAGCGAGGCAGCCCGCCACTACGGACAGGCACTGGCCAACCAGAACCTCTCCAAGAAGCAACGTGCACAGGCGCTTCACAACCAAGGGAACAGCCTCCTTGAGGCCGCCATGCATGACGGACAGATGCAAGGACTGCAACAGGCCGTGGGCTGCTATCAATCGGCACTCAAACTCGACCCCAAGAACGAAGACACCCGATACAATCTGGCCTATGCCCGCCGGCTGCTCCAACAACAGCAACAGCAGCAACAACAAAACCAGCAGCAGCAAAAAGACCAGCAAGACAAACAGCAACAACAGCAACAGAACCAGAACCAGCAACAGAATCAGCAACAGAATCAGCAACAGAATCAGCAACAGAATCAGAATCAGCAACAGCAAGACAAACAGCAGCAGCCTCAACAAAACCAGCAACAACAAAGGCAGCAACAGCAACAGGAGCGCCAAAAAGAAGAGGCCGAACGGATGCTCGAGGCTGTGAAGAACAACGAAAAGCAGGCACTCAAAGACAAGGAGAAATCCAACAAAACTGTGCGGGCACATAAAACAGAGAAAGACTGGTAAGCCATGAAAAAGACTCTTTTATATCTTCTTATACTGAATGTTTTGGGGATGGCCTCCGCCCAACAGATGACGGTGCAGGCTCCCTCATCGGTCTATGTTGGCGACAACTTCACCGTCCGATTTGTGGTGGATGAGCAGGCCAAGGACTTCAAAGGGCCTTCCTTTAAAGGCTTCTCCCTCCGCTCCGGACCCAACACTTCGTCATCCACCAGCATGAGCTTCATCAATGGCCAGATGTCACGTTCGGTGAGCACTACTTTCAGCTACACACTTCTGGCCGATGTCGAAGGCACCTTCACCATTGACCCAGCCTCATGCACAGCCAACGGTAAGAAAGTCAGTTCGTCGGCATTTTCCATCAAGGTGGAAAAAGGTTCGGGAAGACGGCATCAACAGCAGCAGCAAGCTTATGATCCGTGGGGACGCCAGGGACAGTCGCAACAACAACAGCAACAAACCACCCAAATAGACGAGAAAAGTCTCTTTGCACGTGCCTCGGTCAGCAAAGTCAATCCTTATCAGGGCGAACAAGTAATCATCACTTACAAAATTTACACACAAGTACCCATCAGCCAGTTTGCCATCGATAAACTGCCGGGCAACCGTGGTTTCTGGGCAGAAGACCTCAGCGAGGGACGCTCTGTAAAGCAGTATGAGGAAACCGTCAACGGCCGGCAATATCAAGTGGCTGAGATACGCCGAGGAGCCCTGTTTCCCCAACAAAGCGGGAAACTCACCATCGAACCGCTCAACCTCAACGTGCTGGCCATGGTGCAACAGCAACGTCGCCGCACAGGTACCATCTTCGACCTCTTCGACGACCCCTTCTTCAGTGCCCGCCAGGCCGTTGAACGTCCCCTCAGCACGAGTCCCGTCACGGTCAATGTCAAGCCCCTGCCTGATGCTCCCGACGGCTTCACGGGCGGTGTGGGTCGCTTTGACATCTCTGGAGGGCTGAACCTAAATCAAGTGAAGGCCAACGAGGCGGTCAGCTACCGCGTCACCATCAACGGCACAGGCAATCTGATGCTCATCAATGCACCGTCGCCAGAGTTTCCCAATGTATTTGAAGTCTATGATCCCCAGATAGACGACCATATCAAGAAAAACGACAATGGCATCAGCGGCAGTCGAACGTACGAGTGGGTCCTCATACCTCGCAGCCAGGGACACTATAGCATTCCCGAGATGAAATTTGTCTATTTCGACCCCGCCGCAGGCCACTACGTCACCAAGACCATCCCCACGCAGACCATCCAAGTGGAGAAAGGTGACGTTCGCAACATAGCCCATGCCTCCGGCAAAGACGACGTGCAACTGCTCAACAGCGACATCAACTACATCCACCCCACCGGCCACCTGCATCCCGTCGGCCACAACGAGCATGCGGGATGGCCCTTTTGGTTGACGGCAGCACTTATCGTCCTGTTGACGGCAGGCGCTCTGGTCTTCAGCCACCGCCGCCAACTGGCCGAACAGGATGTGGCTGGCATGCGACGCAAACGGGCACTCCGTCTGGCCAAGAAACGTCTGAAACGAGCTGACTCTCATCTAAAGAGCAATGATCCTAACCGTTTCTACGAAGAGATATATCGAGCCATCTGGGGCTGTCTGTCCGACAAATACAATATAGAACCGGCACGCCTGAATCGAGAAACTGTCACCCAATGCCTGACCGAGAAAAAAGTGCCAACCGACCGTCAGGAACGTATCATGCAAGTGTTACAGGATGTTGATATCGCACGCTTTGCCCCAGGTGACGCCCATACTCAGATGCAGGCCATCTATAACGAGGCCTTGAACATGATTGTCGCATTGGAATAAGAATCAATGAAAATGAAGCGCATATTTTCCTTACTTACGTTAGCCCTCTTATCATCCACACTATGGGCACAATCCGACAGCGTTTTAACCGGCAAAGCAGCCATACAGGCGTGGGGTGCCGATGGCGACGAACACTATCGTCTGGGCAATTACGATCTTGCAGCCAGCTACTATGGGCTTGTGCTTAGTACCGACTACGCTTCGGCCGACCTCTACTACAACCTCGGAAACTGCTATTACCGCACCGACCAAATGGGGCTTGCCATACTCTACTATAAGCGCGCCCTGCATCTCGATCCCTCCATGCGCGATGCCAAAGAGAACCTGGCGCTGGCCCAGAGCCACACCATCGACCGTATTGCCGTACTGCCGCAGTTCTTCCTTGTACGTTGGATTGATGCACTCTGTACTCATATCTCCCCAGCCTTGTGGCAAGTCATCTGGCTGATCTTGCTTGCATTGCTTGGAGGAGCACTGTTCTGTTTCCTACGGGGTGGCAACCATACTGTCCGTAAAGTTGGATTTATCTCCATTGTGATTCTGGCTCTGCTGCTAGCACTATCCACATGGCTCCTGATACGCACCACACACCGCTACAACGCCCACAGCGAAGCCGTGGTGACACTCCCCGCCATCACGGTCAAAAGCTCGCCAGAACAGCAAAGCGTCGATAAACTCATCCTTCACGAAGGCACCCTTGTCAATATCACCGACAGCCTCGCAGGATGGTACAAAATCACCCTCGCTGACGGCACTACCGGCTGGTGCAATTCCGAAGAAATCGTACGCATATGAAAGAATCCATCAGCATATTACTCTTTCTCTCAATTCTTTTGTCCTCATGGGCGCAAGAAATGAAAATCATTGAGGACGAAAGTTGCGGATGCGACATTGTGCTCATCAACGGTATTGAAACCACCAAAGACGGCGACCTCTATGGTTTCCGGCTTGAAAACGGCACTCAAATTGCCCCCAATATCTATCGTTATGTCGATCGTTTCCACGGCGGCTACTGCAAGGTGATGCTCGACATACACCAATGCGGTCTCATCGACAGCACAGGGCGACAGGTTGTTCCCTGCATCTACGACGATGTGAGCTATCCCTCAGACGGACGCGTCCTTGTTGCCAAAGACGGTCTGCTTGGCTACACCGACCTCAATGGACATGTGGCCATACCCCTTCAATACAGGCAGGCGGGTACTTTCAGCGAAGGCTGCGCTCCCATCGCCATTATTGAGGATAGTTTCTTCTTCTACACCACCTTCATCGATACCACCGGACGTATTCTCTTCCCCGACCACTTTGAAGACATCAACCCCTTCCGTGACGGTTACGCACCCGTCAAGCTCTATGACCGTTGGGGACTTATCGATCATTCGGGTCGTCTTGTACTTCCCACACGCTATGAATTCATGACAGAGATGGACGACACTCTCTTTTTTGCCGGCGACGAGGAGGCCACTGCCCTCTTCGACCGCCGCATGCAGCCCCTTACACCTTTTGCCTACACTTGGTCGGGTACTCTCTCAGACAACCGTATTCCTGTGCTGCGCAATGGAAAATACGGATTCCTCGACCGGCAGGGCAAAGAAATCATTCCGTGCATATATGACATGGTCGGCACATTCCACCTTGGCCGCACCATGGTCAACCTCGGTAACCGCTACGGCATCATCGACACCGCAGGACGCACCATTCTGCCCATCGAATACGAAAACACCACAAACCACGGTGCCAAATACATTTTCCACGACAACTTGGCACTCATCGAGAAAGACGGGAGATTCGGATTCATCGACACCAACGGCAACCTTATCATTCCCTTCTACTTCGAAGATGCATACCAATTCTCAGAAGGACTTGCCCCCGTCAAACACAACGGATTGTGGGGCTACATCGACACCAAAGGGGATGTATTCATGCCTTTTGTGTTCAATGTTGCCTCCCCATATCGATACGGACGTGCCGAAGTTGTCTATCTCGGTGAAACCCGCAATGTAAACCGACAAGGGAAATGTGTTAAAAACTGCAAAGGAATCATCTCATGGAGAAAACTCGACCAATAGCATCCCACGACGGCACCGTTCTTTCTTCGGCCGACGGGAAAGTGAAGGTGCACATTCAATCTATCAGTGCCTGTGCCACATGTGCTGCACATGCCAAATGTGGATTCGCCGAATCGAAGGAAAAAAACCTTGAGATTCCATCTGCCGATTGGCAAACCTTCACCGAGGGAGAACCCGTCACCGTACATATTGACGAGAGCCGCGGTATGTTGGCTGTATGGATAGCCTACGTGCTTCCCGCCATTCTCATGATTGCCACTATAGTGGGGTTCTCACTAGCCCACATGCCCGAATGGGTAGTGGTGTTTTCAGCCTTCGCTGTGCTGGGATTGTATATTCTTATCCTCTATCTCCGTCGCCGTAAAGTGGAAAGCCACTTCACTCTAACCGTTACCAAACATTAAATACAGAATGTTAATCCTCGGCATCGACCCTGGCACCCGCATCCTCGGATATAGCCTCCTCAACACAGATGGAGGGCAGTTGCAACTTGTCGCCATGGATGTACTCTACCTGCGGAACATACCTGATTTCAAAGACCGCATACAACGTATCTTCCACTCCACTATCCGTATCATCGACTCTTTCCACCCCGACCACCTGGCCATCGAGGCGCCCTTCTTCGGCAAAAACGTACAATCAATGCTTAAACTCGGACGCGCACAGGGAGTTGCCATTGCTGCCGCCATGAGCCGAGACCTTTCCTACACCGAATACGAGCCATCGACCATCAAACAACTCGTCACGGGAAACGGAAACGCCTCCAAAGAGCAAGTGGCATCCATGCTACGCTCCATACTCGGGTTTGACGACTCCCCGAAGTACCTTGATGCCACCGATGCCCTCGCCGTCGCCTATACCTGCCACATGCAACTTTCCAACCCTCTCGCCGACAGCCGCCAGCAACTCATCCCAAAACAGAAGAAACACAAATCCGCAAAAAAACAATGGTCAGAATTCATCACCACCAACCCCGACCGCATCATAAGCTGATTCTTGCTTTTTCTATTCTAGTTCCTTTCTTGCTGACAGCCTGCCAACCGAAGAAAGGCAACAAGATGTTCGATCCTGCCCAAATTGCATTTTCTGTCGAATACAATCCTCTTTTCGACAACCAACTTTACCCCTCACTTCTTCTAGCCACAGGAAACAGCGACTCTCCTTTTTCCATACAAATGACCGCTCCTGCTGACAACTCTGTTCTCCGTATCGTCATCGACTCGTCCGCACTCAACTATGTCACCATTATCCAAGAGATTCTGCCCCACCGTGGCGAACGATACACTTTCCAGCCCCAAATAAAATGGAAATACGATATTCTTAGACGTCTGCGCCAACCGGGAGCCATCGATCTCACCTTTACTTGCTATATCAATGACGAAGAAATCGACCTTAAGAATCTCCATATTGGCTACCGCACTGTCAATGAATGCCCCCTTTCCCTCGTCTATGAAGGACGAACCTATGATTTCCGCTGGCTTTTCGCCGCTTATGTCAATGAAGACCATCCCCAGATTGAGCAGATACTCACGGATATCATTGCCCAAGGCACCATCAACCGACTTTCGGGCTACCAAAATGGGGCACAAGCCGTCCGCGACCAAGTTTTCGCCGTGTGGTACTATGCACTTTCCAGCGGCATAGCCTACTCCTCTATTTCCTGTACATCCAATCCCTCGCCACGGGCCAACGTGCAGCACATCCGATTTTTTGACGAGGTCTATTCCACGCGTCAGGCCAACTGCATTGATGCCTGCGTTTTTTTTGCCTCCATTCTCCGGAAAATCGGTCTCAAACCCGTCATCTTCGTAGAACCTTGCCACGCCTACCTCGGCTACTACACAGACAAAAACCGCCGCAATATCGAACTCCTCGAGACAACCATCACCTCCTGGGTCAACTTTCCTCAACTAGACCGCAGTACCGACTCTGAAGGAATGCTGACCGAGGATGCGTTCAACAGAATAAAGAAGTACCTCTCAGACAAGGAGATTACCCTCTACGAAGAAGGCCGACTGCCGCTCGACAAACTTAAACTCGCCGTTGCACGCAGCCTTTTCCAGAAGGCAACCGAATACGACCGCGAAACCTACAACAACAACCGTATCCACTTTGCCGACACGGCAAGCATCACCTACCAGCAACTAGACATTGAACTTCTCCGGCGCCAAGTACGGCCCATCAACTGAATTAAGCAAAAAATCAACGGGAGAGACGCACACGGGGATCGAGGACACCATAGAGAATGTCGGTGAGGATATTGATTATCACCAACAACACGCAAATGAAAAGGATGGTGCCCATGACGACAGGAAAGTCGTATTTTTCCAATCCATCGACGATGACAACACCCATGCCTTTCCAGTCAAAAACATATTCAACGAAAACGGCACCAGCAAAGAGTGACGCCAACCAACCCGAAGCGGAGGTGACAACAGGGTTGAGCGCATTACGCAATGCATGGTGCACCACCACGCGACGGAAAGAAAGACCTTTGGCCCGGGCGGTACGGATATAATCCTGACTTAACGCCTCCAGCATAGAATTCTTGGTAAGTTGGGTGAGGGTGGCCAACGGACGTATACCAAGGGTCAATGCAGGAAGGATCAAGTTTTTAAGGTCGATGTACTCACCACAACCATAGTCATCGACGGTAAAGAGGTTGCCAAACATGTTGAGGTGCGTCCAGTCTGCCAGCACGTAGGCAAAGAGCCATGCAATAAGGATGGCTGCGAAAAACGACGGAAGACTCATACCCAAGGTACTGAACACAAGAACGATGCGATCAATCCAAGTATCCTTGTGCAGAGCTGATATCACTCCAAAAACAATACCCAGCAGCAGCGCGAAAGCCATCGCCACAACGGCAAGGAGTGCGGTCTGCGGGAAAGCGGTGGCAATCATTTCGCTCACACGACGCTGACTCTGATAACTACGGCGCAAGTAAGGCTGTTTTAACACAAGAGAGGTAGATCCAACCTTGACGAGGGTGGTGCAGGGTGCATATTTGGCCGAGTCGAGGTAAAAATAGTGGCGGGGATTGTCATTGTTGTGCAGTGACAACGGTAGCAGATCGTTAAGGTAATTGACATATTGATGGGCGACAGGTTTGTCGCGGCCGAGGTCTCGATTGATGAGAGCAATGCTTTCTGCATCGGCCCGCTGGCCCAGCATCATACGGGCTGGGTCGCCTGGAAGGATATTGAAGAGGAAGAAGACGAGCGTCACTACTCCCAACAGCACCAGAAGACCATAAAAAAGGCGTTTCAGAATATACCTCAGCATCTCGTTATTCAGTGTTAAATGTTACCTTAATCCGTGGACAACGCTTTTTTTGGCGACAAAATCTTTAAGGTAGAAAGGTTCGAAGTAGGCCACATCCTCTGATTGTCCTGCTGCTAAGCGGGCTTGGGCTATGGACAGCATCCCTTCGGCAGAGATGCGGAAAGAGGTGTCAAAACGGGCGTTGGGATGGCGACCCAAAAGGTCGTGGGTTTTGGCGGATCCGTCTCCGATAAAAGTCATCTCACCCCGATTCAGCCACTGGTCGTAGATACCTTCTGTAATGACATCAGCCTGCGTGTCTCTGATAACCTTGTCCCCAGGAGCGACAATCATGGTGTAACACTCCATGCGGCGAGCGTCGATCATGGGACACACCATGCCGTGATACTCTGGGTGTCGGCGGTAGTATAAGGCTGCCATGCTGAGCAAGGTAGGAACCGACAGAAGTGGAATACCAAGGGCATAGCAAAGACCTTTAGCAGTGCTCACTCCTATGCGGAGGCCTGTGTAAGAGCCCGGACCGGCAGAAACGCAGACGGCCTCGGGGGAAGCCTGTTCTAGAAGGTCACGGATGAAAAGCGGAAGCCGGGAGGAATGGGCATTGGCGTCGTGGCTTTCGCAGAGCGCCACAATGCGTCCTTCTTCGGCCAACGCCACAGAACAAACAGGGGTTGCTGTTTCTATAAGCAGAATTTTCATCGCATATCGATTATTTCCACGCCAGGATGCTTGGCGGGGTCGAAAGAGAATGAGGAGGCGTTAGTGGCAATCTTCTTAAATCCACTGATGTCATATATTTCGCGTCCAGAATCATACTTGTGCACTTCAATGCGACGCAACAGACCATCGTCTTCTTTGACGAAAAGACGTATCTTGTGAAAACTACGGGCGGAACGAGGGGCGAGATCAATGACGGCAGTACCATCGTCATCGGTACGAATATATTTTGCCTTGAAGTTTTTTTGGTAGTTGGCAAGCAGGCGTCCGGGGTTTAGTAGGTTGATTTCGTCATCAGCCATGCTACTGACTGACACTTCTTTGGCCTCTTTGTTCCACTGCCAAACAGTGACACCGTCGCAGACGACCTCCTGCCCGGGAAGGGTTAGATGGTATTTCCCTTTGTTGTACAACACTTGTGCAGAGTGCTTGGCTATTTGTTTTTTGTTTCCGTCGAGCATGGTGGCAGCGACTGTAAATCCTACATTATGGTCGAAGCGAGCAGCGGCTTTTTTTAGAATGGTTGCGGCGTTTTCGTCAAGTTGTCCCTGCGAGGCATGAGTAATCTGAGCCTGGAGGGGAAAGGCTGACAAGAGGCAGCCGATGAAAAGAAGCGTCTTAGAAACGGTTAATGTATGGTATTTTGCAACTTTCATTTGTTTGGGATATTAATCTTCTTCATTGGGTTCTGGCAGTACACGCTGCTGGGTAGTCTTGGCGCCCAGTTTTTCCATGGCCTTGGCGGCACCAAGGATACCTTGCCGCCCGTCGAATGAACGTCGGGCTTCATCGAAGTCGCCACGCAGCCGCTCAATACCGGAGTTGACCTTATCCATACGTTCGACAAAGCGCTGCACACGGTCGAGGAGAAGCTTGGCCTGCGACATAATCTCTTGTTGGTTCTGGAACTGTTGCACTTGAGTCCAGGCGAGTTGTATCATGCGGAGGAGAACGATGAGGTTCTGTTCGGAGGTAATGCAAATGCCACGGTCGAAAGCCTCTCGCCAAAGGTTGGAGTCCTGCTGGAGTGCCAAATGCATGGCGGCCTCGTTGGGCACAAACATAATCATGTATTGGAGAGCCTGACGGGGCGGGCGGATATAGGAGGCATAGTCTTTCTGCCGCAATTCCTTGACATGCTGACGGACAGAAGCCACATGACGCAGGGCGGCGGCATCACGGTCGGCATCGGTTTCAGCATTGCAATAGTCGATGTAGGCGGTCAACGAAACCTTGGAATCGATGATTACATCCTTGCCGTCGGGATAGTGGACAATGACATCGGGTATCATACGCTGGCCGGTCTGGTCATTGCTTAGCACATGGCCAGACTCATCGCGGAGGGTAACCTGGGTTTCATAATGGATTCCCTTCTCCAAACCAGAACCTTCAAGAATAGTGTCGAGAATCATCTCGCCCCAATTGCCTTGAGTCTTGTTTTCATTTTTCAGGGCTCGTGCCAGATTGTTGGCCTCACCGGCCATCTCCTCAGTGCGTTTGACAAGGGTTTCGATGGCTTTCTCGATGGAAGCACGGTTGGCAGAAGAGGTTTTGAGCGTTTCGTTGACTTGCTCCTGCATGGCTTTAAGTTGCTCCTTCAAAGGGGTCACCACCGTACCCATCTGCTCGTTGTTGCTTTTCCCCAGAGCCTCGGCGCGCTGGTCGAGAATCTTGCGGGTTTCGTTCTGCATCTGCTCCTTCACCAACTGCAACTGCCGATTGAAATCTTCGCCACGTTGCTTTTCATCACGTTCCATTTGTTCCCGAAGCATGATGAGTTCTTTGGAGAGTCCGGCATTGTCGGAGGTAAGTTGCTCATTGTTCTGACGAAGAGTCTCCAACTGCTGGGAAAGAGTGGCTTCAACGGCGGCTTTGCGGTCACGTTCAGCTTCGGCGGAAAGAAGTTTGTGCTGCACCTCCACCACTTTCGGACGCATAAAAAGCCATCCAAGCAGAATTCCGAATACCAATGCGGCAACCGACACTATTATGATAGTCAACGACATGTTCAGTGAAGATTGACACCGATAATATTCATAAACTCTTCACGGGTCTTAGGGTCTTTCATAAAGGCACCGGTGAAATCACTGGTGGTGGTGACGGAATTCTGCTTCTGCACACCACGCATGGACATACACATGTGCTGGGCCTCGATAACCACAGCCACACCCAAGGGATTGAGAGTATTCTGGATGCAGTCCTTGATTTGCTTGGTGAGACGTTCCTGGACCTGCAGACGACGGGCATAGGCATCTACCACACGGGGTATCTTACTCAGGCCCACAATGGTACCGTTGGGGATATAGGCCACGTGGGCCTTCCCAACAAAGGGGACCATGTGATGCTCACAGAGGGAATAAAGTTCGATGTCTTTAACTACAACCATCTGCTTGTAATCCTCGTGGAACATGGCAGAGCGAAGAATTTCCTCGGGATCGAGGTCGTAGCCATTGGTGAAGAAAAGCATGGCTTTGGCAATGCGCTCGGGGCTTTTCAGCAACCCCTCGCGGTCGGGGTTCTCGCCCAGAAGTCGAAGGATGGCTTTATAGTGGTCAGCCATCTCAGCAACACACTGTTCGTCGTATTTGTCTATTTTTTGATATCCCAATTCCATTTTAAGACGGTTAGTGCTGTTGATTGTGTGGATTAAATGTCTTTCACGAGGCGAACCGAGAGACCGCGGCCACGATTCTGCCGATTGGTAGCGTTAATCTGTTCATTCCAGAAACCAATGGCATGACAGTTTTGCATATCATAATGGTTGACACTCCAATAGTAACCTGCCTCTCCGACATTCTGTGTACCCTGGCCAATACGGAGACCTGCAGCAGGAAGGAATATGGCTCCCGCATTCTCCATCATCGTCCACTCATCGTCGGAATAGCTGTTGGTATTCCACCCTCTGCCGGCACCGGGGGTGAAAGTGAGACCGTCAGGGATAGCCCACACGTCAGGCAGGATTACCAAGCCATGGTAGATGCCGCTGATGGTGGCCAGTCCATTCTTGTTGACACGGACTTCGGCATGGGTTCCACCAAGGAGAACTTCCCACTCGCTGGCTTTAAGCGTGCGCCACTGATCCTTGCGGTTGCCGCCATTGGAGATGGCGTTATATACCCCCCAGTCGGCCTGTCTGCAGGAGTCGCCGAGGAGATCCTGCTCTGGGTCGTTCAAAACATAATAATTAAAATAATTGCTACTCGAACTGTATGGTTCATAGCATTCCGCATTGATGGTGTTCGGTTTCGACATCCTCCAACCGGCGGTTCCCCAACAGAAAAGGTCAATCCAGTCTTCGTCAACAATTCCGATGCTGTCGTTCCGTTGGCCGAGATAAGCATATTGACGACCTGCAAAACGCCAAGTGTCGGTGATGGCCTGATACTGCAAGTTGCCGCGTGAAAAGCGCACCTTCTTGGGGTAGAGGCCCTGATAGCCGACAGTGAAGATGGAATTACTGGCGCCGTTGGCATCGAAACCCGAGAGCTGCTCGGGGCTATCGTCATTCTCGTCGGCGAAAGGATTGCTCGATGCACTGGAGCTGATGTTGAAGAAAGCTGCCGCTTCGGCAAGGAAGTCATCTTTCTGGCACGACTGAAGGGCAATACTGAGCAGCGACACTGTGGCCAGGAGGATTATTCTTTTCGTTTTCATCATGGGTTGTATATTTAACCTATTTGTTTTTCTATTGTTATTCCACTTCGAGCAGAAGTCCTTTCAGGTACTCGCCTTCGGGATGATGGATGCTGACGGGGTGGTCCATGGCATGAGGCAGCTGGCGAACGATGCGCACACGGCGGCCGGCATTCATGGCAGCGGTGAAAACCATGGTCTGGAAGTCTTCCCTGCCGACGGCCTGGCTACAGGAGAAGGTCATCAGCAAGCCACCGGGAGCAATTTTCTCCATGGCACGCTGGTTGATAGAGCGGTAGCCCTTAAGTCCTGCCTGCAACGAGCGGTGATTCTTTGCAAAGGCCGGCGGGTCGAGGATGATAAAATCGAAGCCTCGCGCACAATCGCCCTTATCGATGGTACTCAGGTATTCAAGTACATCGGCAGCGACGCCGCAATGCGACACATCGGTACCAAAGTTCAGCTCAACATTACGCTCACATAGAGCGATTGCCTTCTTGCTGATATCCACGGTCTCGACATAGTCGGCACCCCCTTTCAGGGCTGCCAACGAGAAGCCTCCGGTATATCCGAAACAGTTGAGAAGGCGGCGATCAAGGGCGAGCTGCTGGACGAGAGCGCGGTTTTCGCGCTGGTCGATGAAGAAGCCCGTCTTCTGTCCTTCGTAGAAATTCACCGTCAGACGTATTCCATTCTCCAGAACCTCATTCTCCGCAATCTCCTCTCCCCATATAATGCCGTCCTGCACACCACCGCCCGGAACAGTGGCGCTGCTTTTGTCGAAGACAGACCGGAGCGGGTAGCCGTGACAGGTCTGCAATTCGTGTACAAACAACTCCACCAGCACAGGCAGCAGACGGTGCATACCCACCGAATGGGCTTGCAGCACCAGCACACCGTTGTACCAATCGGCCACGAGACCGGGCAGGTAGTCGCCTTCGGCATGGACAAGCCGAAAGACATTGGTCCTTTCATCGCCATAGAAACCAAGTGCCACACGGTAGTTGACGGCCGAGCGGATGCGACGACGAAGAATTTCCTCGATAGAGAGCGCCGCCTCGTCGGCATCGAAGGTGAGCACCTTGCAGATGATGCTCTCGTTCTGGTAATGGCCGGTGGCCATCCACTGGCCGCGGAAATCGACCACATCGACGAGGTCGCCCTCCTGTGGATCACCCTCGATGTGTTTCACCGCACCCGAAAATATCCACGGATGACGGCGCAGGACCGCTTTCTCCTTGCCAGATGCCAATATGAGCCGCGGACGCATCATTGCTTCATCTCGTGTATGGTCTTTATCGGATCTTCACTTTTGAACACGGCATTGCCTGCCACCAGCACATCGGCCCCGGCATTGAACAGCAGGGGTGCATTCTGCAGATTGACACCGCCATCGACCTCGATGAGGCATTGGGGGTTCTTGCGCTGGCACATTTCCCTCAGCTGACGCACCTTGCTGTAGGTGTTTTCGATGAATTTCTGTCCGCCGAAACCAGGATTGACGCTCATGAGAAGCACAACATCGCAGAGTTGCACGACATCTTCAAGCAGGACAACGGGAGACGACGGATTGAGCACCACGCCGCCCTTCATGCCGGCATCATGGATGGCATGCAGCACACGGTCGTGGTGACGGCAGGCCTCGTAGTGGAAGGTGAGTATGTCGGCACCGGCGTCGCGGAAATCCTGCACATAGCGGCCGGGGTCTTCAATCATGAGGTGTACGTCGAGCGGCTTGCGGGCATGTTTCTTGATGTGCTTTACAATGGGTTGCCCAAAGCTGATGTTGGGCACAAAGAGACCGTCCATCACATCAACATGCAACCAGTCGCACTCAGAGGCATTGAGCATCTCGATGTCGCGCTGCAGGTTGCCGAAGTCGGCACTGAGCAGGGAGGGGGAAACGAGTTTCATAATTTGAGTTTTTCAAAGTTTTTACCATAGACACCCTGAGCCTTGTTGACGGAGACAAAGGCGTGCTCGTCTATGCGGTGGATAATCTGCATGACATGGGGTTTGTCGGTGCGGTGCACCATCATGAGGAGCACCTTCAGGTTCTGCTTGCTGTAGCAACCCTCGGCATCGAGGAGCGTGGCACCACGACCCACCTCGCGGGTGACGGCCTCTCCTATCTCGTCGTTCTTCGTCGAGAAAACCATAATCTGATAGCTTTGCTTGTTGCCGTCGAGCACCATGTCAAGCACATAGGTCATCGTTACCATGACGATGTAGCCATAGACCACATTGGTAATCTTGCCGGAGACAAAGAATGAGCATCCGATAATGACGATGTCGAGATACATGATGACCTTGCCAGGGGATATATTGTAGAATTTAGTGAGAATCAAGGCGATGATGTCTGTACCGCCACTGTTCCCACCCATGATAAAGGTAAGGCCGATACCGCCGCCGCAAAGGGCACCGCCAATGATGGCACACATGAACGGTTCGAACTGGATGATGCCGGTGGCAGGGTCGCTAAAGAGGGTCTCCACATGCAGCACCTGCTGCCACAGAATGAAGCAGAGCGACGACATGACGATGCCGTAGATGGTGTTGGCGCCGAACTTGGACCCCAGCACCTTGAAGCCGATAGCCAGCAAAATTCCATTGATTATGAAGTTGAGCACACCGATGGGCAGGGGTATGCCGACAGCGATGTTGAGCACCGACGAGATTCCGCTCACACCGCCACCCACAATCTTGGCAGGCAGCATGAAGGCCGACCATGCAAAGGTATAGACCAGTATGCCCACCGTGATGAGCACATAGGATACTATTCCGTGTTTGACATTCTTCTTTTCCATATCTTGTCTTTTACTTTTTAACCGAATAATCGCGCGCCCCGAAAATGCTCGTGCCGAGCCGCACCAGGGTCGAGCCCTCTTCAACGGCCACCGTCCAGTCGTGGCTCATGCCCATTGAGACGGTGTCGAACCACGGCTTGTCTGCAAATGCGGTAGCCTTCAATCTGTCAAAGAAAGTCCGCACCTCGTGGAAATCGGCCCGCACCCGCTCCGTATCGTCGGTGTGCGAAGCCATACCCATCAGACCGCGGATGCGCACATGCGGCAAGTCCATCGAAGCCAGCCTTCCAGGCTCGGCGAGGTCGGCAGGGGCAAAACCGAACTTGGTCTCCTCCTGGGCCACATGCACCTGCAGCAGCACATCAACCACCCTCCCCGCTTTGGCGGCAGCCTTCTCCACCTCTTCCAGATGTTCCACACTATCGACCCCGTGAATCATACTCACAAAGGGAATGTAATATTTCAACTGCTTGCTCTGCAGGTGGCCGATGAAGTGCCATTCGATGTCCTTGGGCAACACAGCGGCCTTGTCGCGCAACTCGGTGGCATAGTTCTCACCAAAGGCACGCTGGCCGGCACGGTAAGCCTCCATGATATCCTCCACGGGCTTCAGTTTACTCACCGCCACCAGCTGCACCCCTTCGGGCAGCCGCTCTTTGATATGCAATATGTTCTCTGCAATCATAGTACGTCTTTAACGACAGATTGCAGATTTTATTATATAAAAAATAAAAAACTTCAACAACCCATCCGGCGGCTGCCGTCGGCCAGCACCTGCTGCACCAGCTGGGACGTCTGCTGCTTGAGCTCCTCGATGAATTGGCGGGCGTCGTATTTATGCGCCTCTATGTCGCGCAACTTCTTCTCCCACTGTCCGGTAAGCTCGGCGCTCTTGAGCAGCTCCTCTTCTATGACACCGATGAGTGCTATGCCCGTAGGCGTAGGCTCGAGACTCTTGCGCACCTTGCTGATGTACTGCCGTTTGAAGAGGGTCTCGATGATGGCGGCGCGGGTCGAGGGACGTCCGATACCGTTGGCCTTGAGTGCATCGCGCAGCTCCTCGTTCTCCACCGTCTTGCCGGCGGTCTCCATGGCACGCAGCAGCGTAGCCTCGGTGTAAGGCTTCGGAGGCGTGGT
>ODAI013896888.1_pt1 | contig 21325 bp, 19 predicted proteins | sample 1539321 | NCBI WGS metagenome assembly ODAI01 (sample SAMN02144231, study PRJEB22623) | gut metagenome | biome: sheep rumen | host: Ovis aries | place: New Zealand | reverse complement strand
CGCATAAAGACAAACAGGGCGAGAACAATAATCGCCGTTCCGATCAAAGCCATCGTCGTATAGTCGGTTACAATGCCGGAATGGAGAGCCCCCATAATCCGGTAATATCCTCCCCAGTTCTTTTTGAAGCTCCAGAACAGATCGGAACCGCCGACCTGGGAGAAGAGCTCCTGTTCACCGGAGAAGAAGGTGTCATATTTCGCATCCGTGGAGGAATTGCTCTCGAGGATGGGACCTCTGTCCGCAAAGCCCTTGAGGATAACGATTGCAACGGCGCAGAAGATAATACCGAAGAGAACGAGCCATACGATCGGATTCCAGTAGCTGAACTCGACCGGGGCGGTCTCGATATTGGCAACGCCTGCATTTTCAGCATATCCTTCGCCCATCATCCTGTCGATGTAGTTCACGCAGTTGAGCGCTGCGCTCGATGCGGGATAAAGGAATACGCGGTTGATCAGGTTGTAGAACACGCCGCAGAAGACGCACAGGACAGCCATGGTGACCATCGGAATCTTCATGGACATGGAGACCTCGGTTACGTCCTCATACTCCGGACGGAGCTGGCCGAAGAATACAGCCTGCGTGACCTTAATAAAGGAAGCGAGCGTCATGACGGATACAACCAGGGCAGTGATGACGACTACTGCGTAGAGGAAATTGTGAGACTCTACAGCCTTGGTGTACATTGCCTGGTACATGATCCACTTGGAGGCAAAGCCGTTGAAGGGCGGAAGACCCGAGATCGCGCCGGCGCCGACAAGGAAGCAGACTGTGGTAACAGGCATCTTCTTTGAGAGACCGCCGAGCTTGTCGAGGTTGGTTGTTCCCGTCTTTGTCAGGACCGCGCCCGCTGTCAGGAACAGGAGTCCCTTGAACAGTGTGTGGTTCATGGCGTGGAACAGGCCGCCTGTAAGTCCCAGTGCGGAGCCGAGGCTCACTGCAGTGATAACGTAGCCGATCTGGGAAATACTGTGGAAGGCAAGGAGCCTCTTGAACTCGTGCTGCGTAAGAGCCATCGTAACGCCTACGAACATTGTGACAGCGCCGAACAGTACAAGGATTGTCTGCAGCGCGCTCTTGTCCATTGCGCGGAAGATGATATAGGCAACACGGATCATTCCGTAAACGCCGGCCTTGTTGACCATACCGGAGAAGACCATCGAGATGGAGGTCGGAGCGGCGGTATAGGCGTCAGCGGCAGGTGTGTGGAACGGAACGATATAGCTCTTGATGCCGAAGCCCGCGATGATCAGGCCGAGCGCCATCATGGTGGAGCCGGACAGATCTCCGGAGAGGATCGAGGAGAGCTGGGCCATGTTCAGTGTGTGGCACTTTCCATAGAGAAGGGCGATACCGGTCAGTGTGAAGGAAGAACCCATCGAACCGATGACCAGATACTTGAATGCCGCTTCCAGAGCGCCTTCGTTGTTGTTGCGGAATGCGGTCAGTGCGACCGACGCGAAGGTCATGACCTCGATCATGACGAACATATTGAAGATATCACCGGTCAGTGTAAGGCCCAGGACCGATGCGGAGAGCATCAGGAACAGGGTGTAGTAGTGACCGAGATGATGATCCTTTTCCATGTAGCCGAAGGAATAGACCGCGGACAGCCAGAAGGTAGCCGATACCAGCAGGGCGAAGAAGAGGCTGAGCGCGTCGACTTCATAGCCGATACCGATGGCATAGCCGCCGACGGGAGACCAGTTGCCCATCCAATAGGAAATGATCTGCCCATCGATCATAACCGGCTTGATAAGAGCCAGGATCATCAACAGAGAAATGGTTGTTGCCGCAAACGTAATACTGTTGCGTACCTGCGCATTCTTTGAACCGAAAATTTCAACCTGAAATGCGGCAAGGAACAGCAGCATTACAGCGAGCACTGGAAAATGCTGTATCATCCGTGCAACCTCCTTACATCATCTGCATTGATCGACTTGTACTTCCTGTAGATCATAATTACGAGCGAAAGCGCCATGGCGTCCACGCAGGCACCGATAACGATGCTGGTCAGCGTGAGGGCCTGCGGCACGGGATCGACATAGAAGTGCGATGCCACGCCATTGAGCAGGTCAGACACCTGATAGATGGGAGCTGTTCCGCGCGCATTAAATCCGAAGCTTACGATCAGAAGATTAACGCCGTAGTCGACGATGCCGAGGCCAAGGACGATCTTAATCAGATTCTTCTTGGTGCAGACGGTAAACAGACCCAGCGCGATCAGCAGTATGGAGACAATATAATTTGCCAGTATCATACGGTTTCCTCCTTTTCTGCCGGGACAGCGGCCGCGGGAACTTCTGCAGCGGCTTCCTCTGCCGGAGCTTCTTCCTGTGCCGTCTCTTCGGCTGCATCAACGATGTCCGCTTCACCGGAAATCTCTTCTTCCTCCTCACGGGCGCCGGCAGCGATGCCGAGAACGCCGAGCAGGAGCAGAATCAGGAAACCGACGCCTGTCAGAACCTTGAAGCCGACCGCGTAGCCCATGAAGGTGATGGTACCGGCACTGATCAGGTCACCGACCTCGCCGTTGTCATACCAGATATTGGCTGCGAAGTTGCGGCCCGCGAAGATACCTGCAAGACCGAGGATAACGTAAGCGGAGGCACCGATCGCCTCACCGATACGGAGAACTTCCGTATTGATCACCTTCTTGGCGATCTTGTAACCGTAGCCGAGATAAAGAAGGAGAGCAGCAGAGGCAACGATAACGCCGCCCTGGAAGCCTCCGCCCGGGCTTACGGTTCCGAAAAGGATAATATAAATACCGAAGGTAATGGCGAAGGGAAGAAACTTATCAGCGCCGCAGCGGATGATGACGTTCTTTTCTTTAATGCCGTCTTTAAATTTCATTCTTCCTCTCCTCCTTTCCCGTTCTTTGCGCTTCTGCTTAAAATTACGAAGGAACCGGCGATGGCCGTCAGCAGAATAAAGGACTCGCCGAGAGTATCGAATCCGCGGAAGTCGAAGACGACGGCGGCGACGTTGTTGGCCGCTCTTGTCTTCTCAAGGTTTTCCTTGACGATGATGGAAGCAACGCCTCCCTCATCCTCCGTAATCGTGTATCCGGAGGGATTCTCGTAAAGCGCCGTCACATCGGTATTACCGTCATAGGCAAGGGAGCCGGAGTTATAGATTTCGCGGACACCCGCTATGCCGCACACCAGAATGATGATGATGGCGAAAAGAGCCAGATTTTTCTTCATTTCTCCTCATCCTCCTTTGGTGTAGTGTAACGGATCGCGACGACGAACATGATCGTTGTCAGTACCGCGCCTACGGCCGCTTCCGCGATGGCGACGTCGGGTGCCTGCAGGAGAATGAACTCCAGGGAGACAAACGCGCCGGTGACGCCCAGGCTGATGACAGCCGAGAGCGGCTTTTCAAATACGACCGCGCACAGCGCCGATACCAGGATACCGATCAGAACCAGGGTGTTTAATACAGAAACAAGTGTCATTCTTCCACCTCCAGATCTTCACCGTATTTATCACATTCCATTTCATTGTCCGGACGGATGCCGTGCTTGTAGGCACCGCGGCAGATCGCATGGCCGGTGATCGGGTTGGTGATAATGTAAAACACTCCCATCATGAGAAGCTTCAGTGCCATCGCTACGTCATGAAGGTAGACCAGGGAAAACAGGAATCCTCCCAGTATTACGCCCAGAACGCCCAGTGTCGCAATGTTGGTCGAAGACTGCATGCGGCAGAAAACATCGGGCATGCGCAGCATACCGACGACGCCGGCAAAGGCAAAGAAGATACTGCAGAGGATCAGGATATCTACAATAATTCTCATAGCTTGCCCTCCAGATAACGCGCGACGACGACAGAGCCGATAAAGCCGAGGAGCGCGGTGATAAATGCAATGTCAATAAAGACGGAACGTCCGCTGTAAAGCGCGAACAGGATCAGGGCCATATCCGAGAGGATATCGATCGAGTCCGCGGTGATCGCGCGGTCCGCGATGCTGGGGCCGATGATCAGACGATACAGGAGACAGAGGGCCAGCACGATAAAGCAGATGGCGAAAAAGACTAATTCACTCATGTTAATCCTCCCATATTTTTCTGACGCCGGCTTCGAGCGTGCCCTTGATGGCTTCGCCCGCTTCCTCCGGCTCCTGCGTTGCTACATCAATCCAGTGGATGTAATAGTAAGTTTTGTCGTCCTCCTCGGTGATGTCCATGGTGATGGTTCCGGGAGTAAGTGTGATGGAATCCGCGAGCATGGCCTGCGCATAGCTGCCCTTGACATTCGCGGGAACCTTTACGATTCCGGGGTTGACCGGAAGATCCGGATCAAGCGCCCTCTTTGCTACGTCAATGTTGGCCTTGACCAGCTCTCTGGGGAAAGTCCAGCAGCAGTACACGATCAGGCTCGCGAAGCGCTTGGGATCCCACAGGAAGAACGCCTTCTCGTGAATAAAAAACCGGGCACTGAAGAGACCGGCGAGGATGCTGACCACAGCTCCGGCGATCAGGACCTGTGCCGATGCCTCTCCCTTAAAGATCGAGACGATCTGTCCGGTGATCATCAGCCAGAAAAGAAAGCACAGGATCGCTGTGGATGCTATGGCCGACGGACTGGCTTTTTTCAATTTGCACCTCCTATTGTTACAGGTATTTGGGACGGCAAGCACCTTCTTTGGGCTGCCGGATCCCTGCTGCAGTGGAATTATTCTGCTTCCACATTTTCTATATAATATTCTTTTCCCTGCGTGATCCGGAAATCGGTCCCGCCGCAGGACGGACAAAGATACCTGACCTTTCCGAGGACTCCGTCATAGCCGCAGGTGCTGCAGCGTATGCGGACCGGAATGGATTCGATTTCGAGCTTTGCGCCCTCCGCGATTGTGCCGGCGGCGGCAATGCCGAAATACTCATGGACGCAGCGGGGAACCACGCCGGAAAGGTCTCCTATCTTCAGACGGATCTTCAGGATCTTCGAGACGTTATGCTTTTGTACTTCGGGGATTACTGTTTCAAGAATCCCCTCCACGATGACAAGCTCATGCATGCTGTATTCCCCGTGCAGGTATCTTAAGTCTTATTTTTTTATCTGTCCATGCAGGAGAAGCAGGGATCGATACTGGCGATGATCAGGCCTGCGTCCGCTACGGAGTTTCCGCGCAGCATGGTCGGCACGGTCGGAGCGTTCTTGAAGGTCGGGACGTGGATACTGACGCGGGCGACCTTGTCGGTACCGTTGGTGACAACCTTGTAGGAAAGCTGGCCGCGGGGAGCCTCATGCATGTTCATATATTCGCCGGGCTTGATCGTGGGGATCTTCGTACCGAGATTCAGCGGGCCCTTCGGCATGCTGTCCAGAGCCTGGCGGATAATCTTGATACTCTCGAAGTTCTCGAGCGCCCTTACCACGACGCGGGCGAATACGTCTCCGCTCGGCCATACGGCCTTGTCGAAGTCGAACTCGTCATAGCAGCTGTAAGGCGCGTCCTTGCGGACATCGATCGGAACGTTCGACGCACGTGCGTGCGGGCCGATCGCGCCGATGCGGATTGCGTCCTCGGTTGTGAGGATGCCGACACCCTGCGTGCGGAGTGCGACGGTCTTGTCATTTAACAGGAAATCGGTCAGGCGCTTCAGGTCGTCCTCGAGCTTGTCCAGCATCTTGAGAACGTTCTGTGCCTGCTCGGGCGTGATATCCCTGCGGACGCCGCCGTAGGTGATCATGCCGTAATTGACGCGGTTGCCGGTCAGCTCCTCCAGAGCGTCCATAACAACCTCGCGGTCATCCCAGGTATGCATGAACAGACTGTCGTGCCCGATGATATGAAGCGCGATGCCGAGCCAGAGCATATGGGAATGGAGCCGTTCAAGCTCTGCGATGATGACACGGATGTACTGCGCCTTCTTCGATACCTTGATACCGGAGATGCTCTCGCATGCCATCGCGAAGGTCATCGCGTGAGAGTGCGAGCAGATACCGCAGACACGTTCCACCAGCACCAACGTCTGAATGATGTTCTTTTGTGTGGCCAGCTTCTCAATGCCGCGGTGGTTGTAGCCGATAAAGATCTCGGCGTCCTTGATCAGTTCCCCCTCGGTGATCAGCCTTGCATGGATCGGTTCCTCAAGCGACGGATGGTAGGGACCGATCGGAACAATGTAACTCACTTATTCCTCCTCCTTTTTGTGTGTTTTTTCAATCAGCTCATCCATGGGCGTCACAAGAATCTGTCCCTGTCCGTCCAGCATGGAATCCGGCATGAACAGGCGCTTGCTGGTATCAAGTCCCTCAAAGGTGATGCCGATCAGCTCATTCAGCTCTCTCTCCGGCCAGGCTGCCGCCTCGTCGTAGATCGTAGAGATTGTAGGCAGATTGTCTTCCCCCTCGATCGTGTAGGACTCGATCACTTCCCCCTTCTGATATTCATAAGATATGTTGTATGCGCCCGAGGGCGTGACATATCCATGAATCATGGCGAGAATAACACCCTCGTCGCGCATGCGCCGCGCTACGGGAACGATCTCGTCCTTTGTGACCGGAATCTTTCGATACTCCTGCATGACATGTCTCCTTCTTTAGTATTTATTATCACGGCTTTCGAAAAGCCGAATAATATCATTAAAAAAACCAGAAAAAACCTGCAGCCTTTTCCGGCTGCAGCCGTCTCCATAAAAATGGCAATTCTATCGTCACAAAATTATCACAGAACGGCCTTTTTTTCAATATGAATAAGGTACAAATGGGCGTCCGGAACGCAGACGCAGCAAAGACTCGGCGGCATTTGCGGCACAGTCAACGATTAGCTATTACTAACCGCCGCAGGCATTATAAACTATTGTGTAAACAGACACTGACTGATCTATAAGAGAAATTGAAAGGAGAAGCAATGAGCGAATACTTTGGAAAAGAAATCCCGAAGCTCGGATTCGGCCTTATGAGGCTTCCGAAGCTCGAAGACGGAAAAAGCATTGACATTGAGCAGACAAAGCAGATGGTGGACCTGTTCCTTGGCGCGGGAATGAAGTATTTTGACACTGCGTATGTATACGACGGAGGACTTTCCGAGGAAGCCGCGAGGGAAGCTCTGGTCAAAAGATATCCCCGCGAGAGCTTTTTCCTTGCGACCAAGCTGAACGCCCATGCGGGAGACTGCGTCGACGAGGCCACCGCGAAAAGACAGCTGGAAATCAGCCTTGAGAGGACGCAGGCGGGATATTTTGATTTCTATCTGCTGCACGCCCTCAGTGTAAATAACCTGGGTCTTTACGACAAATACAATCTATGGGAATTCGTAAAGGAGATGAAGGCAAAGGGCCTGATCAGGCATTACGGCTTCTCGTTCCACGACAAGCCCGAGGTTCTCGAGGACCTTCTGACAAAGCACCCCGATGTCGAGTTTGTGCAGCTCCAGATCAATTACGCCGACTGGAACAGCCCCTCCGTCTGCTCTGCGAAGAACCTTGAGATCTGCATAAAGCACGGCAAGCCGGTCGTCGTCATGGAGCCGGTAAAGGGCGGCACGCTGGCTGCTCCGCCCGCGATCGTGGCGGACATCCTGAAGGCTGCGGATCCGGACGCCTCCCCGGCATCCTGGGCAATCCGTTTCGTCGCCTCCCAGGAGGGCATCATGACGGTCCTTTCCGGCATGTCGGATCTGACCCAGATGAAAGATAACCTCTCCTATATGGCAGATTTCAAACCGCTCAGCGAGGAAGAGGCGGCGGTCATCAAAAAGGCCATGGATACGCTCGAGGGCATCGAGCAGATCCCCTGCACCTCCTGCCACTACTGCACGGCGGGCTGCCCCATGCAGATCCCGATCCCGGAAATCTTCGGCAGCATGAACAGAAATCTCGTATTCGACGAACTGGAAGGCGCAAGAAGGGACTATGCGTGGAGAACGGCTAATACCGGAAAGGCCTCCGAGTGCATCCAGTGCGGACAGTGCGAGAGCCAGTGCCCGCAGCACATCGAGATCATAGACTGGCTTGTCAAGTGCGCTCAGGTGCTTGAATAAGGCAGCCGGCAAGGAAAGGTACGGTCATTTTCACCGCAGTAAAAACCTGCTACAATGAATCCTGCAATGCCGCTGTAAGGCATTGGCATAAAGCGGGGAAATTCGTATGACACTGCAGAGTATTCTGGAAGAAGACCGTAATACATTGATAGGCAGACTGGGTAACGCGCCCGACTTACCTGCCGCTGCAGATGCGGTGGCGGATGAGTTCGGGCGTATTCTTATGCGCTACAGCGGGGAAGAGGAGAACGAGGCGGTCAGGCAGTACGCCCAGGCCGCGCTCCTTGCCGTAAAGGGCGCGAGCGCCCTTGCGGACAGCTCCGGCGAGCCCGTGGTATATGAAAGAGATCCCGCCGCGGCAGGCCTGTCCGGACGGAAGGCGGCGCGCATGACTCCCGTGCAGGGAGTCTGCCTCGGCGCAGGCCTTGCGCTTATGGCAGTGCAGATCATGCTGTATCTTCTGCCGGGCGTGGGCGCGCAGGGCACATCGTCCGCGGCGGTCCGGATCCTTCTTCTTATCCTCTGCGCACTGTCCTTTTACGCCGCGGGGGGCGGCATCCGGATTTCCCTCCCCGGCCGCAGGATAAAAGCGCAAAGGCCCCAGGGCAGCACCTATGCGCTTGCCGCGCCGGATGCGGAGAAGATCTACCATCACATGCTGGCGAGCGTTTTGCAGATTGACCATCTGCTGGAAAATGTGCGAACGGACGATGCCCTGAAAAGGAAAAGGCTTACCGCAAAGGACGGCGGCGCGGGAACGGACAAGGGAGCTGCGGACGGGCGGCTGATTGATCTTCTCTCCGGGATTCTCGAGAACGTCTATGCGGAGCAGGAGAGCGAGTCCGCAGGCGAAATCGCCCGGAACGTCAGCTACTATTTTCACACACTGGGGATTGAAACTCTCGATTACAGCGAGGAGACGGCGGACTTGTTCGAGTGCATGCCGGCTTACCGGGAAATGACGATCCGCCCGGCCCTCCGAAAGGACGGAAAGCTCCTGAAGAAGGGAATTGCAGGGCTCCCGCAGAGAGTATAAGGATATGGACAGATTTTACGGGTTTGACCTCGGCGACGCGGAGAGCGCCGTCTCGAGGCTGGATAAAACAATATCGCGGGAACCGGAAATGCTCGATATCTGCAGGGAGAAGAGCATTATAACGGCCTATGCGCTCCTCCCGGAGGGAAAGCTCATCATCGGGGAGAGTGCCTGCTACGCACCGGACGCGGCGGAAAGAAAGATCCGCTTCAAGAGCAGGTTTCTGACGGATCCCGCAGCCTCAAAGGACATCCGCAGCTTTGCGGCGGGAGTCCTGGGAGAGCTTTACCTCTCGGGAGAACTCATAAAGGGAGAGGATACGTGCGTCTACGTCGGCTGTCCTGCCGGCTGGGACAGACAGGCCCGCGAGGAGTACAGGGAGATCTTTGAAAAGACGGGATACCCTCCCGTGCGGATCATCTCCGAGTCCCGCGCAGCCCTTGTCTACGCCTGCCAGTCGAGGCACCTGCAGGTCGGCTATGACATTCTCTCAAAGCCCGTGCTGGTCATCGATATCGGCTCTTCGACGACGGACTTTGCCTATATCTGCGGGGGACGCGAGGTGGAGCTGCGAACCGGCGGCGAGGTGTTCCTCGGCGGCGGGATCATGGACGAAATCCTTCTGGAGGAATCCGTCCGCCGGTCGAAAAATGAGAAGAAAATAAGAGAGATTTTTGAAAAGAGCAGCGCCTGGAAAAGCTACTGCGAATTTGCCGCAAGGCGCCTGAAGGAGAAGTATTTCTCCGACGAGGAGTACTGGCAGGAGCACGAATGCTCGGAGCTTGTGAGCATCCGGTATACAGGCTCCCCCGTAAAGCTCCGGCTTGTCATGAACCCGGAGACGGCGGCCGCCCTGACAAACAAAGGCGTCGAAAGACTGGGCGGAAGATCCTTTAAAGAAGAGTTCGAGGCCAGCCTTAAACAGGCAAAAAGCGGCATCACGGAAAAGCACCCCGAGCTTATTTTCCTTACCGGCGGCGTCAGCAGGCTCCCCGCGATCCGGCAGTGGTGCAGGGACGTCTTTCCGGACGCAGTCGTCGTTACGGGAAGCGAGCCCGAGTTCTCGGTTGCAAGAGGGCTTTCCCTCTGCGCGCTCATCGATGACGAGCTCCGCGAATTCCGAAAGGAAGTGGAGGATCTGCGCGCCTCTTCCACGGTGGAGCAGATCGTCGCCCCGAGGATAGGCGAGCTGTATCAGGCTGCTGTGGACGTCCTGGTCGACCCGATCCTTAAAAACGCAGCCCTTCCTGTCATCGAGCGCTGGAGAAACGGCGAGATCGACAGGCTCAGCGAGATCGACGGATATATGCAGAAGGAGATCGACGCCTATATCCACAGCGCAGAGGCAAAAGAGCTCCTGACAAAGCCGATCGCCGCGTGGCTCAGGCCTGTCGCCTACGCCCTCGAGGAATACACGATGCCCATCTGCATACGGCACAACATTCCTTATTCCGCTCTGAACTTGACCTCCTACCTTGCGGCGAGCGATATCGACATTAAGGTGGATTCAAAGGATATCTTTGCCGTCGAGGAGATCACATGGATGATCGACACCATCGTCTCCGTGATGATAGGGCTTTTGTGCGGCGGGAGCGGCATCGCCATGATCGCGCAGGGACTTCCCGGCGTCATTGCGGGCGCCGTTATTTCGCTTCTTGTGCTGGCACTCGGGCAGGAGAAAATGCAGTCCGCGCTCATGAAGGTCTCCATTCCGCGCATTGCGCGAAAGGCGGTTCCCTCCGGCTACTATACCTCCAGACTGGACAAAATCAGCCGCGAGGTGCGAAAGAACCTCCTCGAGAGCCTTAAGGAAGAGAAAAACGAAGAAATTACGGACCGGCTTGTCCGCGAGATCTCCGAGCAGATCGAGACCTGCCTCGCCAAAATGGCAGAGATCGTGGAAATTCCGCTTGGTTAAGATTAAAGGCTTTCTTAATGCAATTTTAAGGAAAAACGACATTTGCCTTTAATTCAGTGTGTGTATGATAACCACTGTAAGAACAACAGAGCCGCCGGAAAATCCGCAAAGGCTCATATAGATAAAAAAGGAGTACAGAGGTTATGGAAAATCAGGAAAAGATCGCAAAGCTCATTGAGAAGACCGGTGTCAGCGAAGAGACAGCAAGAAGAGTTCTTGAAGAAAACGGATACGACATCCTCGATGCCGTGATCGCACTCGGGAAAGAGGGAAAGACACAGAAGGTTCCGGAATATCACGCAGAGGATCCTTCTGCCAGCCGGGATTTCACGGACAATACAGCCCGCGCAGCCAAGGAAGCCGCACAGGAAGAAGACTTCAGCGAAGCAGGAGCAGGCTCTCAGGACGCCGTCGACGGGAGCTTCCGTGAGATTACCGTGGACAGGGAGGCCTTTGAGAAGGAAAACACGACCCGCACGGAGAAGAGAAATGACTCCGCCCAGAGATTCATCGATTCCGTAAAGCGCCTTCTGGTGACACTTTCCAAGGCAATGTTCTGCGTACAGCGAAAGGACGAGGAGATCCTGAGCGTGCCGGTCATCGTCCTGGTGCTGGCAATCATCTTCGCCTTCTGGTTCATCGTTCCCGCCCTTGTGGTCGGCCTGTTCGCAGACTGCCGCTACCATGTGGAAGGCGCAAAGAAGGTGACGGTGGACTTCAATGATATGATGGACAAGGTTTCGAAGGAAGCCAGAAATATCAAGAACGACCTGAAAGACAGGAAGAATAAGTAAAAAGCGCTGCGTAAAAAGAAGCGAAGCAGGAAGCGCACAGGAGCGCAGTACAGCGCACAAAAGCGCAGGGCAGCGCACAGGAGCGCAGGGCAGCGCGGAAAGAGTAAACAGTGAGCAGAATTCTGATCGTAGAGGATGAGGCACAGATTGCGCGTTTTGTAGAACTGGAATTAAAGCACGAGGGCTACGAAACGGACAAGGCGCAGGACGGCAGGAGCGGACTGGATATGGCATTGGAGCAGGATTATGACCTGCTCCTTTTGGATGTAATGCTGCCCGGCCTTAACGGGATTGAGGTCCTGCGGAGGCTCCGCCTCAAAAAGAATACGCCCGTCATCCTCCTGACGGCAAGGGACGCCGTCATGGACAAGGTTTCCGGACTCGATGCCGGCGCAAATGACTATGTGACAAAGCCCTTTGCGATCGAGGAGCTCCTTGCGAGAGTCCGCGCATGCTTAAGACAAAGCGCGGGCGCATCGGAAGGCGCAGGAGCGCAGGGCGCAGCCTCCGGGAAGGTCCTTGGCGTGAAGGCAGCTGTCGAGAACACAGAGAAATTCCTCGATACCGGAGCCTCCCTCTCAAAGGAGAGTGAGGCGGGCGGTGAGCCTTTGTGTGATGTGTGCCTTGACGAGGACAGGCACGAGGTCACCGTGGGAGGCGTCCCCGTCGAGCTGACAGGCCATGAATTTGATCTTTTAAAGACTCTCCTTACAAACCTGGAGATCGTCATGAGCAGGGAAAAGCTCATCAGCGCGGTCTGCGGCTATGACTATCTGGGAGAGACGAATGTAATCGACGTCTATGTCAGGTACCTTCGCGTCAAAATTGACGAGCGGTTCTCTGTCCGGCTGATCCGGACGGTCCGCGGCGTGGGTTACGTGATAAGACAGCACTAGGCGGAAAGGATGCGGCATTGGGAAACGAGAAAGAAGCCGTAAAAGCACCGAGGAATACCTACCGCTCGATCGCGCGGGGCGTCAATATGTCCGTCTGGATGGACAAGCTCTGCAGCTATCTGTTTATTGACGCCGTGATGGCCATCATGTTCACGGTGGTTTTCTGCGTGCGCCATATCGTGCCCCAGGTGCAGGGCGCCGCGGACATCTCGCCGGAGGAAATCTATTTTACCGGAAGGAGCCTCCGTGCGCTCGCGCTGAACATTCTCTGGGAGAACGGCGAGGCTACTGTTTACCCTCTTGCGGAATATCTGCAGATTGTGCTGCCCGTTTCGGGGAGCGTCATCGCCGCGGAGCTCATATCGCTGATAGGTTCTCTTTTCCACACGGGGCGCTACCGCAGGCGCCTTCTGCCGCTCGAGAGAGTGACGAGGCGTGCCGAGGCGATCAGCTCTATCCCGCTCGACATGTCCCACTTTGAGAATCTCGAACAGGCCCTCAAGAACACCAATCCCGAGGACGGGGGCAGCATCCTGATCCGCACCGGCGACAGGGAGCTGGAGGGGATCGAGGCCGCGCTCAACAATCTTCTTCTGCGGATGCAGGAGAGCTACCGCCAGCAGACGCGTTTCGTCTCGGACGCCTCGCACGAGCTGCGCACGCCGATCGCGGTCATCCAGGGCTACGCGGATCTTCTCGCGCGCTGGGGAAAGGATGATCCTTCCGTTCTTGACGAAGGCATCACCGCGATCAGGAATGAATCCGGCCATATGAAGGAGCTCGTGGAACAGCTCCTGTTCCTTGCCCGCGGGGACAGCGGACGCAATACGCTCCATATCGAGAGCGTGGACCTCAACGAGGTGATGAGGGAGGTCTACGAGGAATCGTCCATGATCGACACGGATCATATTTATCACCTCAAGCAGAAGCCCGGCGCCGTGATTGCGGCGGACAGGGCGATGATCAAGCAGTCTGTTCGGATTTTTCTCCAGAACGCCGCAAAATATTCCGATAAAGGTACGGATATTTATCTTTCTGTGGTGTATGATGGTAGGAACGCCGGCTACCGGGTCCAGGATGAGGGACAGGGAATGTCCCCGGAGGACCTGGCGCATATCTTCGAACGATTCTACCGCTCTGACAAAGCGAGGAATTCGGGAAGCGGCGGCACCGGGCTCGGCCTTTCCATCGCAAAATGGATTGCCGACGCGCACCGGGGCAGCATCGACGTTGTCTCCTCGCAGGGAATCGGCAGCAGGTTTACTGTGATGTTTCCGGCTGCCCAAGAGCATTTATGACGCCAAAGGATACAGAACTTTTTAAGAAATTTACAGAGGATACCATGTCTGCCAGGCGCAGCATGGTTTATTCGCGCTGCCGCAGAAAAGCGGTCATAGTAAGGTACCGCGGGAACCCTCCGAAGCTCCCGGAGCAGGAAGCCTTTCTGGAATCCCCGGAGGGGAGGCGCCTGATCGAGGAGCTGGTGTGGTCCAACGAGGCCTACCGGGCGCTCCTGAATATGAAGACGGCCAAAAAGGACCTGCAAAAGCAGTTCGACAGGTACCATGACACCATTGTCCGGATGGATGCGGAGGGACTTGACCTCGACGCGGTGAAGGTTGGAAACCGCGCGAGGAAAGAGGCGGTCGAGAATATGGAGGCCTTTCTGGATGACCTTGATCTGGAGGAGCTTATCCCCCGGATCGAGAAAAATCTTGCCATGCAGATCTGTACGGCAGTCCGGACGCTCCTTAAGTCGCAGAGAATTACGCTCCAGAGCTTCCAGCAGTACCGCAGGACCACCGGCGTAAGGAACGCCGAGCAGGAGCTGAAGAAAAAGGACATCCCGAAGCTCGTCCACTATCTGCAGTACCCCCGGGAAGCCGCCCTGTGCGGGATCCTCGGGAAAGAGCAGTCCCTGATTGATTACGCGAGAAGATGGGTCGTCAGGAAAAACGACGTCCTCTCGGCGCTCAAGGGCGACGAGGCGGAGGTCATGAACCACGTCCTGATCCTGAAGCTCGCGGGCAAATTCAGTGAGGAGAGAGTACTGAGGGAAGTCTCGGAGAACCTGACGGAGGACGCGGTTTTATCGCTCCTTAACAAGAATCCCTATTATCACAGGATGGCTTCGGCGTACCTTCGCGACAGGGAGGAGGGCCTGCTCCTGCAGGAAAACATTGTAAGCGCCGTGCCGAAGCGCTATGTGGATCTCTACCCCGCGACGCGCAGGATGGTGCGCCGCTTTGTCCTGCACTGCGGCCCCACGAATTCCGGAAAGACCCATGACGCCATGGAGGCGCTGATGAGGGCGGGAGACGGTATTTACCTCGGGCCCCTTCGCCTTATGGCTTTCGAACAGTATGAGCGGTTCCTCTCGGAGGGATTTCCCGCAAAGCTGGTGACGGGTGAGGAGCAGGAGGGAGATCCGTATGCCCCCTTCCAGGCTTCCACCATCGAGATGATGAATCCGCAGAAAAAATATTCCTGCGCCGTGATCGACGAGGCCCAGATGATCGCCGACCCGGAGCGGGGCGGCGGCTGGAGCGCCGCAATTATGGGACTGCAGGCGGACGAGATCCATGTCTGCATGGCCCCGCACGCGCTCCCGGTTGTACAGAGCATTATCGAAGCCTGCGGGGACGACATGGAGGTGCATTACCACGAGAGAATGACGCCTCTTATGGTTGAAGACATGAATTTCACCTTCCCGGGGAGCGTAAGGGACGGGGACGCGCTGATCGTGTTTTCCCGCTCGAACGTCCACGCCGTCGCCTCCGAGCTCCAGAAAAAGAATATTCCGTGCAGCATCATCTACGGAGCGCTGCCGTACGATGTGCGCCACGAGGAGGCGCGCAAATTCAGGGAGGGCGACACCATGGTGCTCGTCTCCACCGACGCGATCGGCAGGGGCATGAACCTGCCGGTCAGGAGAATCGTCTTCCTTGAGACTATGAAATTCGACGGAAAACAAAAGCGTCTTCTCCTTCCGGAGGAGGTCCAGCAGATTGCGGGACGCGCCGGAAGGTACGGCATCTTCGACACCGGGTATGTCACCTCGGAGCTCGACAGGAAGATGATCCGGCGCTCGGTCGCGGCGAGCATACCGGACATCCGGAGCGCCATCATCAGCATGCCGGAATCGCTCCTCGGCATCCCGGGCAGGGTCTCGACCATCATGGAGCAGTGGAACGCCATTGAGCCGGAGGAAGGCTTTGTCAAGGCGGATATGACGGAGGCGCTGACGCTCTGCAAAGAGGCGGAGGAGCTCACGGACGACAGGATTCTTGTTTTCCGCATGTCCATGATCCCGTTCGACGTCGAAAACCAGGAGCTCAGGAACATCTGGCGGGAAATGCTGAATGCGGAGACGCAGGGAGAGGTCTACCGGCTGTCCCAGGCGGATATCCCTGTGGAGGGCGACCTGGACAGGCTCGAGCTCTCCTACCATATGTGCGACCTTCTGTATTCCTACATGCGGCAGATGAATCATGAGGAGGAGATGGAGGAGGTTTCCGCCATGAAAAAGGACCTTTCCTCAAAGATTATCTCCATTTTGAAAACGACACGCCTTGCGGGACGCGTGTGCAGGCTCTGCGGAAGAGAGCTTGCCTGGAATTATCCCTACGGAATGTGCGAGAGATGCTTCCAGAAGATGTACCGCTGAAAATAAATGACCTGCGGCAGGCCGCCTGAACAGAACTGTCTGAACAGGGCCGTCTGAACAGGGCCGTCTGAATATGGCCGTATGAATAGGACCGCCGCAGAAAAGATATGAGGGGAAAAATGACAATTAAAGATTTAGAGCCGGGGCAGAGTGCCCGGATTGAGGCTGTCGGCGGCGAAGGAGCACTGCGTCAGCACTTCCTTGACATGGGAGTCATCCCGGGAGCCGTGGTGACTCTGATTAAGTATGCCCCGATGGGCGATCCCGTTGAGCTGCGGATCCACGGATACGAGCTGACGCTCCGGTTAAACGATGCGGGAAAGATAACGGTAAGTCCCGTATCTGCCGAGGAAGCCGAAGACGGTGCCGTCTCTGCGGAAGATTCTGCCTCCGGTGCGGCTGCGGCAGCAAAGAGCGGCCAGGGAAAGTCCGCCTCCGGTGGTGCTGCAAAGTCCGGCTCCGGAAAGCAAAGGGAAATCGCGCACCCGGGTCTTGGCGAAGCCGGAAAATTCCATCCGAAGGGAAGCGGTGACCCGCTCCCGGACGACACACTTCTTACCTTCGCGCTTGTGGGGAACCAGAACAGCGGGAAGACGACGCTCTTCAATCAGCTGACCGGCGCAAACCAGCATGTCGGCAACTTCCCGGGCGTTACCGTGGACAGGAAGGACGGTATGATCCGCGGACAGGCGCACACCGTGATCACGGATCTGCCCGGCATCTATTCCATGTCGCCGTATTCAAGTGAGGAACTGGTCAGCCGCAACTTTGTCCTTCAGGACAAGCCGAAGGCGATCATCAATATTGTCGATGCGACGAATATCGAGCGGAACCTGTATCTGACGATGCAGCTTCTGGAGATGAATGTCCCCATGGTCGTCGCGCTCAACATGATGGATGAGCTGCGCGGCAACGGGGGCTCCGTTGACATCAACCGGATGGAGAGCATGCTTGGCGTCCCGGTCGTTCCGATTTCCGCTGCAAAAAACGAGGGCATTGACGAGCTCGTAAGGCACGCGGTCCATGTCGCGCATTATCAGGAAAAGCCGCTGAGACAGGATTTCTGCGATTCGGGCGACCACGGCGGGGCGGTACACCGCTGTCTTCACGCGGTCACGCACCTGATCGAGGACCACGCCCAGAGAGCACAGCTTCCCGTGCGCTTTGCGGCGAGCAAGATCATCGAGGGGGACACTCTGATCCTGGAACAGCTGAACCTTGATTCGAACGAGCAGGAGATGCTGGAGCACATCGTGCTGCAGATGGAGACGGAGCGAGGCCTTGACAGGAGCGCCGCGATCGCCGACATGCGCTTTGCCTATATCGACAAGGTCTGCAGTGTGTGCGTGAAAAAGCCCCACGAGAGCAGGGAGCACGTGCGCAGCAGAAAAATGGATACGGTTCTTACGGGAAAATACACTGCGATACCGGTCTTTATTGCGGTCATGGCCACAGTGTTTTTCCTGACATTTAATGTCATCGGCGCTTTCCTTCAGGAGCTCCTGGACAGTCTTGTACAGGCACTTGGCGGTTATGTCGACACATTGCTGACAAGGGGAGGCGTCAATGAGGCGCTTCACAGCCTGATCATCGACGGAATCTTTGAGGGCGTCGGGAGTGTCCTCAGCTTCCTGCCGATCATTGTCACAATGTTCTTCTTCCTCTCTCTTCTTGAGGACAGCGGCTACATCGCGCGCGTCGCCTTCTTTATGGATAAGCTGCTCAGGAGAATCGGCCTTTCCGGAAGGAGCATCGTGCCGCTTCTGATCGGCTTTGGCTGCACGGTTCCGGCGGTCATGTCGACAAGGACGCTTCCCAGTGACAGGGACAGGCGGATGACAATCCTCCTGACCCCGTTTATGAGCTGCACGGCAAAGCTCCCGATCTACTCCTTCTTTGTCTCCGTATTTTTCCCGGAGAAGGGGTGGCTGATTATTACAGGCCTGTATTTCCTCGGGATCGTGTTCGGAATCCTGGCGGCGCTTCTGTATAAGAAGACCCTCTTTACCGGCGAAGCAGTCCCGTTCGTCATGGAGCTGCCCAATTACCGCCTGCCCGGGGCCAGGAACGTAATGCAGCTCCTGTGGGAGAAGGCAAAGGACTTCCTCCACAGGGCATTTTCCGTTATCCTGATCGCGACCGTCGTCGTCTGGTTTTTAAAGAGCTTTGACTTCCACTTTAACCTCGTGGAGGACGAATACAGAAGCATCCTGGCAACACTTTCCGGATTTCTCGTTCCCATTTTCCGCCCGGTAGGCCTCGGCGACTGGAGAATCTGCTCCTCGCTCATCTCCGGCTTCCTAGCCAAAGAGAGCGTTGTCTCCGTCCTGCAGGTTCTCTATGAGGGAGAGGGAACCCTCCGCACAGTGATGTCACCCATCCAGGCGGGCTGCCTTCTCGTCTTCTCACTCCTTTATACACCCTGCATCGCCGCAGTCGCTGCAATCAAGCGCGAACTCGGCGCCGGCTGGGCCGCCGCCATCGTATTCTGGCAGTGCTTCATCGCCTGGCTCGCCGCACTCATACTGAGCCTCCTCGGATTCCTCTTCTAGGCCGGGTTTCCGCCAGGTCAGGTTTCCGGTTATCGACCATTACTGAGATTCTAACCTTACCCGCAAACCCCTCTCTTGATCTTCTCGAGGGGTTTGCGGGTAAAATTTTGCGCGAGAGGCGATTTCGTCCACCACTCGATGCGCAGGAAGCTTTCCTGCCGGCGCGGGGAAATGCAAGGCGAACATACCGGCAAGTCTGCGAAGGAGGCGCGAGCATAGCGCCGCCGGCGAAAGATTGTCCGAAGCGCACTTTGCCATATACACTTCTGATCAGGCTCCGCCTGCTGCAAAGTGCGCAAGTTTCTGCAGCCGGCGGCGAATAGGCGGCGCAGCGCCGACGAGCAGCCCCGGGTGAGCCGGCATCCCCCGCGTCCGGCCGATGTTTCCTGTTTGTGTATGCATCTTTCACAAAAACACCTCTCCAAAAATGTGCAAGATTACGATTGACGTGTTCACGTGCACACTGCTAGACTTAATAATGGTGTTCACGTGAACAGAGCAGACAGCCGACAGGCAGGTACAGCAATGGTTACATCCGCAGAAATAGCTTTAAGGGCAGGAGTCTCGCGAGGAACCGTGGATCGTGTCCTTCATAATCGCGGAAAGGTCTCTCCGGAAAAGGAAGCCCTTGTCAGGCAGATTGCGAGCGAACTTGGTTATGTTCCCAATCTGGCGGGCAGAGGGCTTGCTGTGCGCAAGAAGAGTCTCCGGATCGGTATGCTGTACCCGAAGGACGACAGGATGACCCCGTTTTTCAAAAAGGTGGTCGCGGGCGCGCAGGAATATGCCGAGTCTCTTTCGGCATACAATGCCGCAGCGGTGTTCCTGCCGAGGAACGGGGCAGTCCCTGCAAAGGAAGAGGAGATCCGCTCCATGATAGAGGATGCGGGACTCGATGCGATAGCCTTTGACGGCGAGACGGCAATGAACTGCAGGCAGCTTCTAAAGGAGCTGAAGGAAAAGGGAGTTCCCTTTGTCCTGTACAACAGTGACCTTCAGATCGACGGCCAGCTGGCCTACATCGGCTGCGACTATGAAAAGGCCGGCAGGATTGCCTGCGGACTTGCGGCCATGGGCAGGAAGGAAAAGATCTGCGTCGGCATTGCTTCCCACGATTTCGGGAATGTCGTCAGCTCCAGCGCCAGGATCCGCGGCTTCGAGGACGAGATGAGACGGTTCCCCGACATGTCGGTTTCCTTCCGGCAGTTCATGAGCGCGGACCTTAACCAGGACGAGTTCTTTGAACATGTCAGGAGCCGGGTGCAGGAACATCCGGAGGTCAACGTCATGTACGTCGTCAATCCCGGCGACTACAGCATCTGCAGGCTGATCCATGATATCCGCAGGGATATCGCGATCATCACCAATGACCTGATCGACGAACACCAGAGGCAGATGATCCAGAGCGGCGAGATTGCCGCGACGATCTGCCAGCAGCCCGAAGTCCAGGGCGCAAAGTCATTGGAAATCCTGTTCCGTCACCTGGCGTTCGGCGAGAAACCACAGTCAGACTGGTTCAGGACAAGGCTCAGTATCATCATCGCCCAGAATGCGGACGAGGAAATATAATGCAAGGCAAGTGAAGGAGGAAAATATGCTGTATATCGGAATTGATCTTGGAACCTCGGCGGTCAAGCTTCTTTTGATGGATGAGAGCGGAAAGATCCACAACATCATATCCAAGGAGTATCCGCTGTATTTTCCGCAGCCCGGCTGGTCAGAGCAGAATCCTTACGACTGGTATGACAAGACCATCGAGGGAATGAAGGAACTGATCGAAGGCGCCGACAAGTCGCAGATCCGCGGCATCAGCTTCGGCGGACAGATGCACGGACTTGTCATTCTCGATGAGAACGACGAAGTAATCCGTCCCGCGATCCTGTGGAACGACGGACGCACGACCAAAGAGGTGGAATATCTCAACGGCGTCATCGGCAAGGAGACACTCTCCGCGTATACGGCCAATATCGCCTTCGCGGGCTTTACCGCTCCGAAGATCCTCTGGGTAAAGGCGAACGAACCCGAGAACTTCAGGAGAATCTGCAAGATCATGCTTCCCAAGGACTATCTGGCCTACAGACTGTCCGGAACCTTCTGCACGGATCTCTCCGATGCGTCCGGCATGCTCCTTCTGGATGTAAAGAACCGCTGCTGGTCAAAGGAAATGTGCGATATCTGCGGAATCACGATGGACCAGCTTCCGAAGCTCTTCGAGAGCTACGAGAAGGTCGGCGTCGTAAAGCCTGAAATCGCAGGAGAGCTCGGACTTCCCGGAGATGTCATCGTGGCAGCCGGCGCGGGCGACAATGCGGCAGCAGCCGTCGGAACAGGCACCGTCGGAAACGGCCGCTGCAATATTTCCCTCGGAACCAGCGGAACCATTTTCATCTCCTCCGACACCTTCGGCGTCGACAGGAACAACGCGCTTCACTCCTTCGACCATGCGGACGGCAAGTACCACCTG
>ODAI012052631.1_pt1 | contig 21326 bp, 19 predicted proteins | sample 1539321 | NCBI WGS metagenome assembly ODAI01 (sample SAMN02144231, study PRJEB22623) | gut metagenome | biome: sheep rumen | host: Ovis aries | place: New Zealand | reverse complement strand
GTAAAAATAAGATTCGCTATATGCCTGAATGGGAACGTTATACAAAAATGAATACCCGTCTTGCATGTCCTTATGATGGTGAGATTCCTACTTTCCCACGTAAAAAGATTCGCGGAATGGGTCGTGTTGCCCTGCTTGGTCTTCTTTCTACTCACGATGCCCTTAAAATGGCTGGCCTTCTTGCAGAAGACGGTGAAGACGTTATCGAAGAGCTTAAGAACGGACGCACTGGTATTGCTTACGGAACCTGTATGGGAAGCATGGATGCCATCGGAGATTTGGCAAAAATGGTTGAAACTGGTGATTCTTCTCACCTGAACAGCCAGACTTACATTAAGGCCATGCCACAGACAAATGCCTGCAACATGAGCGTTTACTGGCAGATTCGTGGTCGTGTAATCATTACAGATACTGCTTGTACTTCTGGTTCACAGTCTATCGGTTACGGCTACGAAGCAATTGAAGACGGACGCCAGGAAATTATGATTTGTGGTGGTGCAGAAGAGCTTTCTGCTCCAGATGCTGCTATTTTCGATACACTTGGTGCAACATCTTGTCTCAATAAAACTCCGGAAGCTACACCAAAGTGCTTCGATAAAGACCGCGATGGTCTGGTAATTGGTGAAGGTGCAGGAACTTTGATTCTTGAAGATCTGGAACATGCTGTAAAACGTGGTGCAAAGATTTACTGCGAAGTTGCAGGCTTTGCAACAAACATGGACGGTTCACACATCACTTCGCCAAACAGCGATACTCAGGCTAAATGTCTTGAAATGGCAATTGAAGATGCCGGAATTAGCAAAGACCAGATTGCTTACGTAAACGCCCACGGAACAGCAACTCCACATGGAGACATTTCCGAAAGTCAGGCAGTGTACAAGGCATTCGGTCGTGCTGTACCAATCAGCTCTACAAAATCTTACATCGGACACATTCTTGGCGCCTGCGGTTGTGTAGAAAGCTGGCTTACAATCAACATGATGAACGAAGGCTGGTTCCATCCGAACGTAAACCTTGTAAATGTAGACCCAGAATGTGCTCCTCTGGACTATATTCAGGGAGAGGGCCGCAAAATTGACGCCGAATACGTTATGGCAAATAACTTTGCCTTCGGCGGTGTAAATACTTCTCTTATCTTTAAGAAGTGGTCAGATAAATAATGCTGAATGGAGCCATCGTCCCAGGCATAGTTTGTGCTCCTTTGGACTACATCCAGGGCGAAGGCCGCAAGATTGATGCAGAGTACGTTATTTGTAAATAGCAGAGCCGTTAAGCGAAATTGCGGAAGCAATTTTGTAGGCTCTACTGCTTTCAATAATTTTGCCTTCGGTGGTGTAAATACTTCGCTTATTTTTAAGAAATGGTCTGAATAGCAAATGCGTTAAAAACGACAGTCCATCGGGACTGTCGTTTAGCATTTACCCAAAAATACCTCGTGAAATTTATCGAGCGGGAACAATCAATAATATGTAAAAACGACAGTTCATTTTGGACTGTCGTTTTTTTTTCGCTTGCCATGTCCATCTGTAAACTCATCTTGTGAAAAAACGCTCATTCTGTTATAATTTAGTCCCGTATGAAAAACGGGTTTGATAACGATAAATATCTGAAGATTCAATCAGAACACATTAAAGAAAGGATCGCCAAGTTCGGCGATAAGCTCTATTTGGAATTCGGTGGAAAGCTTTTTGATGACTACCACGCTTCCCGAGTTCTTCCAGGTTTCCAGCCAGACAGTAAATTGAGAATGCTCATGCAGCTTTCGGACGTGGCGGAAATTGTAATAGTAATCTCTGCAGTTGATATTGAAAAGAACAAGGTTCGCAGTGACCTTGGCATTACTTACGATAAGGACGTACTGCGCCTTCGTGATGAATTCCAGAACCGCGGTCTTATGGTTGGCAGCGTTGTAATCACTCATTATACAGGTCAGGAAGCTGCAAAGCTTTTCCGTGCAAAACTCAAGAAAATGGGCATTAAGGCCTACTATCATTATACAATTCCAGGTTATCCTTCAAATGTTCCTCTTATTGCCAGCGATGATGGTTTTGGTAAAAATGATTATATAGAAACCAGCCGCCCTCTTGTTGTAATTACAGCCCCAGGACCAGGAAGCGGAAAAATGGCAACCTGTCTTAGTCAGCTCTATCACGAAAATAAGCGCGGAATTAAGGCCGGCTATGCAAAGTTCGAAACCTTCCCAATCTGGAATCTTCCTCTTAAGCATCCTGTAAATCTTGCTTACGAAGCTGCCACAGCAGATCTTAATGATATAAACATGATTGACCCATGGCACCTGGAAGCTTACGGAGAAACAACTGTAAACTACAACCGCGATATAGAAATCTTCCCTGTTTTGGATGCAATTTTTAAGGGAATCTATGGTGAAAATCCTTATAAATCTCCAACAGACATGGGCGTTAATATGGCAGGCTATTGTATTTATGATGATGAAGCCTGCTGTGAAGCAAGTAAACAGGAAATTATCCGCCGGTATTACGAAACACTTGGCCGTCTGGTAGAAGGCAATGCCGATGAAAGCGAAGCTGATAAAATAGAACTTTTGATGCAGCAGGCAAAAATCACTACAGATGACCGTCCGGTTACTCTGGCTGCTAAAGAACGTGCTGCAAAATCAAAAGTGCCTAGTGCTGCTATTCAGCTGGCTGATGGTACAATAATTACTTCCGAAACATCTGAGCTTCTTGGAACCAGTGCCGCACTTATTCTGAATGCTACTAAACATTTGGCTGGTCTGGATCACAAGTTAAAGCTTATTCCAGAAGAAATGATTAAGCCAATTCAGAAGATGAAGGTAACCTTCCTTAGTGGTAACAATCCTCGTCTTCATACTGATGAAGTGCTTATTGCTCTTGCAATGCTTTCTGAAACCGATGAAAACTGCCGTGCCGCAATGAATCAGCTGCCAAATCTTAAGGACTGTTCGGTTCATACAAGTGTTATGCTCAGCGAAGTTGACCGCAAGATTTTCAAAAAGCTTGGCGTAGATCTTACCTGCGAGCCTGTAAGCAAGAAGCAGAAGCCACTTATCGGATAAAAAAAACTTGCGTTCACAACTGGACGGGTATATACTATAGTATTGGGTAAGAGGACTGGTTTACAATCAGGGGTTTCCAGCTGGTAAGGAGGCAGCTCTATGGTAGAACTGAGACGAATTACTTCTGAAAATTTTGATGCTATAGTTGCTTTACAAGTTGCGGAGAGTCAGAAAGGCTTTGTTTCTCCAAATTCCCGCAGTATAATGGACGCACATCTTGCAATCACAAATAATGAAATTGCAATTACTTTTGGAATTTACGCAAACGATGTTTTAGTAGGCTGTACAATTCTTACTTACGGTGTAAAAGAAGATACCGTTATGCCTTCTGTAGCTTACCGGAATTATTATATCTGGCAATTTATGATTGATGAAGCTTATCAGCGTAAAGGCTACGGAAAGCAGGCCTTAAATCTTTTAATTGATTATATGAGAACCTCACCTTGTGGCGAAGCAAAATCTTGCTGGGCTTCTTATACACGGGGAAATAAAGGTGCCAAAGATTTTTTTGAAGAGTGTGGCTTTCAGGAAAATGGCGAAACTGTTTTTGGTGAAATAGTAGCAACACGACATCTTTAATCATCATGCCCATATCTTCTTTTTTTTCTTTCTCTATGCTATACTCTTTTTCATGAGCGAAGCACAGGATCATTCTTTTGTTTTAATGGGTCTCAAGCATTGTGGAAAATCTACTCAGGGACGATTGTTAGCCAAGGAGTTTGGAGTAGATTTTTTTGATACTGATGATGTAATGGAAGAGCTTACGGGAAAACCTGCTAGAATTATTTATAAAACGAAAGGGCCTGCAGGCTTTATGTTTGATGAAGAAAAAGCCTGTGAAAAAATAATTACGGACAAGGGTGATAAACAGATTGTTGTTGCAACCGGTGGAGGAATTTGTGATAATCCTCCGGCAATAACAAAGCTTCGTGAATTGAATACTTTTGTTTTTCTACGCCTGGACATAAAATTTTCTATAGACAGAATTGTAAGTAAAATTAAAATGGATGCACCTGGAAAATTTCAAAATCTTCCTGCATATATAGAGGCTGAACGGCCAAAAAATATGAACGATGTTCGTGCAGTTTTGCAACGGAAATTTGAAGAAAGAGTGCAGCACTATCAGAGTATTGCAGATATTATTGTAGACATAAAAAATGCCTCTATAGAAGAGAATTTTAAGCTCCTCTATGAGGCAATTCGTTAGCTCTTAGTTGCAGCCACCACAGGAACTGCAGTCTCCGCAACCACCGTCACCGCAGCTTCCGCCACAGCCTCCGCAGCCACCACCACAACCTCGTGGATTCAGTTCTTCTTCGGTGGCATCGCGAACCTCTACAACTTCAACATCAAAATGTAAAACCTTTCCTGCCAGCTCATGGTTTCCGTCAATTTTAATTTTGTCATCACCAACTTCAATTACTTTGACAATAGAAGGGCCCATCTGGGTCATTACCTGAAACTGCATTCCAATTTCAATTGGCTGGTCAGTTTCGAATTGACTTCTTGGAATATCCACAATTAAACGAGGGTCGTATTCGCCATAGCCATCCTTTGGCTGGATTACAGCAGAAAACTTATCGCCAGGATTTTTTCCTTCCAATTCATTTTCCAGTCCAAAAATAAGGTATCCGTTTCCATGCAGATAACCTAATGGCTCGCCGCCAACAGAAGAGTCAAGCTCTTTTCCATCATCATCTTTTAAGGTGTAATGAATGCTTACCCATTTATTCTTTTCAATCTTCATTAAAATCCAAATCCTTCTGCATCGCTCATTGCATTATCCTGAACTACCTCTGTAATTTCAGGGCAAGCGTCTTTTAGATATCGTTCAATACCCATCTTAAGGGTCATTAAAGCCATAGGACAGCTTCCACATGCACCAGTAAGATTTAAGTGAACCTTCTTTTCGTCATCAATACAAACGAATTCCATATCTCCACCATCAGCTTGAAGCTGTGGGCGGAACATTTCCAAAGCTTCCTTTACGGTTTCAATTAAGCTTTCATCAGCCATATTTTACCTCACTATATCCTAAATATAATCTACTGAAAAAAAGATGAAAAGTCATCATAATTTTTAGTTATCTTAAAGAAAGCTGTTTGGAAATGGTTTTTATTGCCGCAAAATGTTAATTATTTATCAAGCTCTTCAAGTTTTCTGTTTAAATTAATAATCTGAGTATGAAGAAAGTGGTCTGCAGTATTTTTTTCCAGAATTCCAAGAGGCTCTCCGTTTGTATCTACAATCGGAATTGCATCTGTGTCGTATTCTTCAAAAAGCTTGTAGGCATCTGGAAGTGTTGTTGAAGGTTTACAGGTCACTAGGGCCGGAGTTAAAACATCTATTGCAAGCATAGATTCTGCGAATTCTCCAATCTGCATAATTTCTTTCAGGTGGTCGAGTGTAATTAGGCCGGCAAGCTTTCCATCAGCAGATTTAACCACATAATTTAAATTGTGATTATGGCTGAACTTATTTAATAGATTAAACAAAGTGTCGTTTTCACTGATTATTGCAGGTGAATCGTAATTACAAATTTTTTCGTTATGTACGATTATGTCTGTTACGCGGGTGTTTTTCTTAATATCTTCAACTGTGACGTTTAGGCCGCACTCTCCTGCTTTACTAACTCCAATCTTTACAAAAACAGGTCCAACCAGCTGAACAATAAAGGTTGTTGCTGTGATGATTAAAAGAATTTCAGGTCCTACAGTATCTGCAAAATCGTTGCCTGCCGCAATTGAAAGACCAATGGCAACACCTGCCTGACTTAAAAGACAGAAGGGAAGATATCTTTGAACTGATTTTGGAGCCTTTGTAATCCAGGCACCAAACATAGATCCTATTGCTTTTCCGCCAGTACGGCCAATAACATAAAGAATTGCAAGGATTCCTAAAAAGGGAGTAATTATCCATACATTTAGTTTTGCACCTACAAGAACGAAAAATAAAACGTAAACTGGCGGGGTAAATTTAGACACAAGAGGAAAGACAGATTGAACTTTAACTGGGGCAAAATTTACAATCACAAAACCAATGCTCATTGCTGCAAGAATATTGTCTAGTCCAAAGGCTTGGGCGAAGCCTGTGCAAAGAAAAAGGCTTCCCAGAGAAAAAGAAAGGCTTCGCCCATCATCATTAAATATTAATTTAATTATAAAAATGAGGATAAAGCCAAAGACTGCTCCCAAAAGAATTGAGCCGAATATATCTTTTGCAATATTCAAAAGTTGAATTGTAACAGGAAGAGGATTTCCACCTATTATTGGGGCCGCAAGTGTGGAAGCAATTGTATATAAAATTAAGGCAACTGCATCGTCCATTGCAACCAGTCCATAAACTGTTGTTGTAAGGGGACCTCTGGTCCGGTATTCGGCCAGAACATCTGTAGTTGCTGCAGGGGCGGTTGCAGAACAAATTGCGCCTAAAAGAAGCCCTAAAGCAATTGCGTGGGCGCTGTCTTTTGTAACCAGATATACAAGAAAAAATACAAGGAGTCCAACAACGATGGCAGGGGTAATAGCTTCGAATAAAAGTATACTTACAAACTGTTTTCCGTATTTTTTAATTGTTCCAATTTTAAGCTCGGCACCTACTAAAAATCCTATTAAAGAAAGGGATATTGTGTTTATCGGATCTAAAGCTGTAATAACAGAAGGCTCCAGAAGCTGCATTCCAGAGGAGCCTATCAAAATGCCCACAACAATATAGCCGACTACCTGTGGTATTTTCAGCTTTTTAAAAAGCCAGCCGCCTGCTGCTCCTGCAAAAAGAATAATCCCCAAAAGAAGAACAAAGACTTTTGCTTCAAGAGAATTAAAATGTAAGAATGACGGAAGAAGATTTGCAAAAGGATTCGACATTTTTTTATCCTATTTAATCATTTTTTCTATTATGCCAATAAAGTTTATATCAGAATTTTCGCTGTAAAGCCATTCGTACATAACGGCTGCACCTGCTAATTTGCGGCCATATTCCCGGGTTTCTGCATAAGGAACGGTCTCTAAAAATAAATCTATAGGCATTTTTTCCTTTTTTCCAAATTGAATCATTGTAGATTGCGACCAGCGTCTAACTCTGGTAATGCCGGCATTGTAGGAAAAAAAGCCCAGAAGCATAGAGCCCTCGCAGCGGTGTATTAATTCTGAAAGATAAAAGCTTCCAAACTGAATATTCACCTCTGGGTCTGTCAGTTCATAATTCTGTACCTTGAGTTTGCGGGCAATATCGCTTCCGGTAAATTCCATAAGCTGAGTTAAACCTATGGCGCCGGCCGAGCTTTGAACGTCCGGGTCAAAGAAGCTTTCGCTTCGAACCATGGCGTAAACAATCGAAGGAGAAATTTCGTATTTCTGGCTGTATTCTTCTATGTAGTTTGAATAATTTTGAGGATAAAGCATTTTTAGCTGTTCAATTGTCATAGCCTGACTTCTTTCATTTATGGTACGGGAAGTCATTCTTAAAGCCTGCTGATAATAATCATCTTTACCATTAGAACAGCGGTTCAAAAAGTTTGCAAGAAAAAAGCTTGTTTCGTCGGAAATTCCGTTTTTGTAAAGCTTTTGCCAGCATGGATAAATAAGCTCAGGAAAACCAAAAAAGGCATAACCTTTTAAAAGCTTTTCAGAATCTAGGTCGATTGCTGCATTTTTATTTTTGGTAGTCAGTAAGGGGGAAGGGGCGCATAAAACTGATTCAAGCTCGCTGCCAGAAAGATTGAGCTGGTAAGCTGCCAGCACTTTATAATATGGAGAAAGTCCAGATTTTAATGCCCTGCGAAAGGCAATTTCTGCATCAGCTGCTTTTCCCTTTGCCAGATGCTCTTGAATCATGCGGCCGTACAAATAGGCGTACTGGGAAACAGAAAAATCGGTTGCATAGCCATCAATTGCCTTGTAAATTTCACCAAAGGTGTCCCATTTTCCGGAGGCTAGAAGTCCAGAAATTAATGATTCAAAAAAATCTTCAAAATATTCAGGATTATTCCACTGGCGGGAGTAAGTTTTTATATCCTCAGTAATGGTTTCGAGTGAAAAATTGAGGGAAGAAATTAAAAGATACCATAAGGCATTATCTTTCTTTTCGGGGCTGTCGGCACTTGCTGCGGCCCTTTCAAAGCTGATTTTTGTTTGCTGATAGTAAAAGGCTGCTTTGTCGAAAAGTCTTCCTGTGTAAAACCAGAAATAGTATTCTAAAGGGCTTCCCCTGTATTTTTCTGCCAGCTGATTGAAAAGCTGGGCATTTTTTGCAAAGTCGGTGCTTCCGTAAAGGCAGGCCTTGCCTATATCAGAAGCAAGCTGCTCATTTGGAGTTAGCTCTTCATTTTCAAAATATTCTAAGAGCTGATTTACAAGAGAATAGGTATAGGAATAATCTCTTTTAAAAAGTTCAATTCTGTAATTTAGAATAAACTGCTTTGGAGTATAATTTATTTGTTCTAAGCCTGCTGTAATTTCGTCTTCTGTTTCATCAGAAAAAACAGGATGCTTGTAAGTATCTCTATAAAATTGATAGTGATCTATAGAAATTGGACGGCTTATAAACCATTCATAAACCTCGCTTTCGAGGGAAGAATCTCCTCTTTGCGCAAGACATTCCATTCTGAGTCTTAGAGTCTCGTTATTTTCTTCCTGTAAATTACAATCTTTTGTAAGCTCTATAACCTTACTTATTTCTCCCGCCGATTTTAATTGGCTGGCGGCAAGAAGCAGGGAATCTGAATCTTTGTATCTGTTGTAGTAATTTAATGCTGCCTGATTTCTTTCCTGCACAGTTCCAAAGCTGCAAAGACTTTCATAACTTTTTCGGACACACTGTGCTGAACCTTTTTTTATGCAGGCATTGAATTTGGAACGAGCTTCGTTTTCCTGTCCATTTTTCAGAAGCGTAAGTCCAATAAAATATTCTGAATCGGCACCAAATTCCTTCTGCAAAGGATTTTTTGCAGAGCAGGAAGCACATAATAGAGTAAAAATTGTTATAAGAATCAGCTGGTTTTTGACCACATTATGCAAGCCTTACTCCGCCGGAATTTCAATAATTGTTCCAGAAACAATATGATCAGGATCTTTAATTCCGTTATATCTTGCAATTTCTTTGTATCGCCATGGATTTTTATAGTAGGTATTGGCAATATCCCAAAGTGTGTCGCCCCATTTTATCTTGTAGATAATGTTCTTCGGTTTTTCTTCAACTACAGGAGGCTGTTCTGGAACCACTTCTTCTGCTTTTTCTATGATTATAATTTCTTCTTCCTTTGCAGAAGGTACTTCTGGCTCCGGCTCTTTTTCTACTTCAACTTCTGGTTCTGGCTCTTCTTCTGCAGGGGCTTCTGCTACAGCTTCTTCTTTGATTGGTTCTGTTGTCTGAATTGCTTGAGGTGTTTTTTCGGCAGCTCTTGTAATCAGATTATATCGTGAAGGCAGAATAAAGAGGATTGCAGCGGTCGCAAGCAGACAGATTACTGCACAGATGATGCAGATAATCAGCGGAAGCCTTGTTTTTTTGCTGCAGGAATTTTCATCTGGAAGCTCTGTTTCTTCGTCGTATAAGCCGCCAAAGTCAAAGGCTCCTGCGGCAGGCGCGGTTGAATTATCTGGAAGATCAAAATTAGGACTTTCCTCTTCTGTGTCCTCTGGGAAGTCTGGCAGATCCAGGTCGCTGGAGTCGTCCGGTAAGTCTAAGTCCAAATTTGCCTCGTCTGCAGAACTGCTTTCTCTTGTCCCTTCATCTGCGACGTCCTCAGGGAAATCAGGTAAGTCTAAATCAATTGTCTCGTCTGTATTTTCAGATTCTTCTTCACTTGTTTCCGGGAAGTCCGGTAAATCTAAGTCAAGGTTTGCGTCATCAGCAGGGCTGTTTTCAGCCAGGCTTTCATCAGCGGAATCTTCCGGGAAATCAGGCAGGTCTAAATCCAAATTTGCTTGGTCTGTAGGGTTGCTTTGTGCAGTGCTTTCTTCTGAAGTTTCTTCAGGGAAGTCTGGAAGCTCCAGATTAAGGTCAGAGGCTTCGGCGCTGCTTTCAGCCGGGCTTTCTTCTGCGGAATCTTCCGGGAAATCGGGTAAGTCTAAATCCAGATTTGCCTCGCCTGCGGGACTGCTTTCTGCAGTGTCTTCTTCTGAAGTTTCTTCAGGGAAGTCTGGAAGCTCCAGATTAAGGTCAGAGGTTTCGGCGCTGCTTTCAAGCGGGCTTTCTTCTGCGGAATCTTCCGGGAAATCAGGCAGGTCTAAATCCAGATTTGCCTCGTCTGCGGGACTGCTTTCTGCAGTATCTTCTTCTGTAGAATCTTCCGGCAAGTTTAAATCCATATTTGCTATATCAAGTGTGCTGTAATCTTCTTCATCATTGTTTTTTAACTCATCCATTTTTTCATCACCATTATCTTGAATTTCTGCCTCTTCTACTTCTTTGGGCAAATCAGCTTTTTTATCAGTTTTTTCATCAGCTTTTTCTTCCTCTTCAGCTGCACTTTCATTTTCGGCAGTTTTTTCTGGTTCAGAAGCATTTCTTATAGCTTCTGCTGTTTGTAAAAGTCCAGGACCGTGACTTGAAAGAATCTTTACACCATTTTCTGCCAGTTCTGTTGGAGTTTCATCATCCTCAGCTTTTGCAAGATTTTCTGCAATTTCAGGATTTACAGTCGTTTCTGGTCTGGAAACCAAGGTGATATTAACACTGTTTTGATTTCCGGTTTCGGTATCCTGTATTTTTGCATTCAGATTATTTTTTTTATCGATAGAGATAGTAAAGGCAATATTTGCTTCTCCTTCCGGATGAGCATTAAGATTTTCCAGCTGCAGGGAATCAACATATTCAGCATCCAGCATTTTACAGGCTTCTGAACGATACAAATCAACCATTACTTTTGTCTGGTTGTTGTGTACAGTAGTGAGTTCCAAAGATTTTCCGGCTTTTTTTCCTTCCTTTAATATAGGATAAAAAGTTCCGTCTGCAAGTTTTATACCTATCGTTTTCATCATATATATTGTAAATCATTCAGAACAATCTATCAATAATAAATAAATGTGCTTCTGCATTATAAATTTACTCTTCCTCCAAAAATGGCTCCTAGTCGTGAAATCGACTTTCGAAACCGCGGACACGTCCGCTTGCGCGGCATCACAATCAGAGCCTTTAAAAATAACATCGAAATAATTTTACTTATTATTCAAAAGCGATTATATTTATTAGAACAACACAAAGAGTGTTAATTTATTTTATGAGAGGCTAATTATGGAACTGAAAGGCTCTAGAACAGAAAAAAATCTTCAGACTGCTTTTGCTGGAGAATCACAGGCACGCAATAAGTATACTTATTTTGCAAGCGTAGCAAAAAAAGAAGGTTACGAGCAGATTGCAGCTCTTTTTCTTGAAACTGCAGAAAATGAAAAAGAACATGCTAAGCTTTGGTTTAAGCATTTAGGCGGAATTGGTTCTACTGCAGAAAATCTTAAGGCTGCTGCTGATGGTGAAAACTACGAATGGACAGATATGTATGCTGAATTTGCAAAGGTTGCCCGCGAAGAAGGCTTTGAGGCAATAGCAAAACAGTTCGAAGGTGTTGCTGCAATTGAAAAGCATCATGAAGAACGCTACCGCAAGCTTTTGAAAAATGTTGAAGATAAGGTTGTTTTCTCTAGTGAAGGCGACGCAATCTGGCAGTGCCGAAACTGCGGTCATATTGTGATTGGTAAAGAAGCACCAAAAGTATGCCCGGTATGCTTCCATCCTCAGGCTTATTTCCAGATAGAAGCAACAAATTATTAGAATGTAAGCTAACTATGAATTAAATACACGTCTCTTCAAAAAAAAGACGCGAGTGGAGCGGGATTGAAAAGTCATTTGTAAGCCGGGGCGAAGCCCAGTCAATAATATTCTTATACGGCTTACACCATGACTTTTCAAGAACGCGCAACGGAAGTATTTTTTTTGAAGCTTCCGTCAAGTTATTTAAAATTCATAGCTATATTCACTCATTCCAATAAGTTCGTTGACGATTGTTCCGAACTTTTCTGCAACGTTGTATTCAGAAATACGGGCAACGTTGCCATCAGCATCGTACTTAATCAAAAGGCGGTTAGAAACCTGCTTAGAATTATCATAAGTTGTTATTTCACCAAGCTGGTTTTCTGTACCATAGCGGAATACCTTCTGAATTTCTGTATTATCAAAAGTATCAAAAATTGTGATAGAATCAATCTGGCCTAATTCTGTATAAGCGTAGGTTTCCTGATTACTGAGTTTTCCATCTGCACTGTATTCACAGATAGTTTCAATTGCACCTGCAGGTGTGTATTTGTAGATTGTCTTCCACAAGAGGGCTCCTTCTCCATCATAAGTTGTTTCATCTACAAGATTTCCACGATCATAAATGAAGAGAGTCTTTGATTTAAGACTGTTTTTTGTATCATATTCAGAAATTTCAGATTTTAAACCATCTGAATTGTAAGAATAAAGATTTTTCCATACAATTTCTGAATCGCTGTTTGTGTATGACTGTTCGCGAAGTCTTCCATTTTCATCATAAACAGAAGAAATACTGTTCTGAACAAGGTCTTTTGGTGTCATTTCTGAAGAAGAAACTTCTTTTCCGTTTTCAAAGGAATGTTTTGTTTTAAGGCTAGGAGTTCTAAAGTAGTTTCCAAACTTTGAAGCTATAGAAAAGTCAGTTTTTGTATAAGACCTGATATCACTGTTCAATGGAACGTAAGTAAAAATGTCTGCTGCAAATAGAGAAAATCCAAATACAGCTGCAAATGCAATAGAAATAATTTTTTTCATATTCCCCAATCCCCCTGTGGAAATTATTATTCAATACATTATATTATATCGGTTAGAAAAAAAAATAGATTAGATAAATTTTATTTATTTGACTGATAAGCTTGTAAAAGTCAGAAAAATTGGGAGGCAGAATGACAGATTCACAATGGAAGCTTTTTTGCAATTTTAAGAAGGCTTATGCAGAAAAAATTGAAGAATGGACAAAAGCTTTTCCCAATCTAAAAGAATTACAAAAAATTGCTGCAGAAGAGGGCCATACTCCGGCCTACCCTCTTGAAACTGCTATTGTTTATAATAAAGCTCTGGACGATATTTCTCAAAATGATGATATAAAGCTGATTGTAATAGGGGATAATCCTGGGAAGGAAGAACAGCTTCTGCGTAATAACCGTTATCTGGTTGGGCAGGCAGGCCGCATAGCGGAAGGTTACTTTAAGAGAAATCCTGAGCTTGCCGTTAATTTTAGGCGCAACGTAATTATTTTGAATAAGACACCTGTGCATAGCGCCAAGACTGCTCAGCTGCGGACAATGGTTAGGCAGGGTGGCGAAGGGGTTGCAGCACTTTTAAATGAAAGTCAGGCCTGGTGTGCAAAGGAAACCGCAAGGCTTCATGCCAGTCTTTGTCAGGCGGCTGTACGGGAAGGGGGCATAGCACCTGAATTATGGCTGGTTGGTTATTCTGAACTTAAGAAGAAAGGTTTGTTTGAATTGTATAGAAATGAGTTAAAGTCTTTTTATAAATCTTCTGGCTTTGAAGCAGAATGGGAGCGAGTTTATGTTTTTCAGCATTTTTCTATGAACCGCTTTACAATCGATTTATCTGATTATATAAAAAATAAAGGCTGTGCTTCCTCTTGTTTAGAAGAGAATATTCACAGCCTTGGAAAGCTTCATAAAGAAGAAATTTTTGGTTAAGCTTTAGAAACTTTATTAATCCTTATTATTTTCTTTTGATGTGTTTTCAATTTTCTCGTTTTTCTGTTTTTGTAAGGTAACGCGTCGGTTTGTATAATGTATAATACTGAAAAATAAAACCATAAAAGAGAAGGATTCGAGAAGAAGAGCCATACCTTTTAGACGTCCCAGGTAATAAGAAATAATTACAGAAATGCAAAGCAGACTCTGTAGGAATACAATAAGGTAAAGAGCTGCCTGCTTTGTGTATCCCATATTTAAAAGCTTGTGATGTAAATGAGAACGATCTCCTGCCATAATAGGTTTCTTGTCGCGGATGCGTCGCCAGATTGCAGCAATTGTGTCAAAAACAGCAAAAGAGGTCAGAACAATCATGATTAAAAATTTATTGAATTCAAATACGTCTCCCGAACTGTAAAGTGGAAGTGTTGCAATCATAAAACCTAAGAACTGCGAGCCATTATCACCCATAAAAAGTTTGGCAGGCGGCCAGTTAAAGCAAAGAAAACCAAAAATTGAGCCGGCAAGCATAAAGCAGATGATAGCTTCATTATTACCGGAAAGATAATAAAGAATTCCCATTGTGATTATTGTTGTGATGGAAAGAGAACCACACAAACCGTCCAGACCATCTATAAGATTGTAAGCATTTGTAACGCCTAAAATCCAGCCGAAGGTAAGGATGATGGCAAAAACCTTTGGAAGCTGCCAGCCAAAAATTTGTGTAAAATGATAGCCATTAAAAGTAACGACACTAACTGCAACTAACTGTACAATCAGTTTTACAATTGCAGGCAGGTTTAAGAGGTCGTCTACAATTGCAAAAACAAAAATAATTCCTGCGGCAATATAAATAGAAAGGTGATCCATTGTGTTCAGCGTGTTTTGAGTATGCAAGAAAATTGCAGAGGTGATTACAAAAGAAGCTACTATTCCTACGCCTCCTAGTCTTGGAATGTCACCTGAGTGAATTTTCCTTTCATCATGATAGTCGTAGAGCTTAAGTTTTTTACAGATTCCAATAATAACTGGCATGGAAATAAGCGAGAGAATTGCAGCAATTCCGATAAACAAAAACATTTTCATATACTTTATAGTATCATAATTAATAAAAAAATCAACTGACAAAATTGTCTGAAAAAAGTGAGGTTGCAAATTACCGGAAAAGTATGCTATTATTTTATACTATTTGTTATTAAATGGAGATAATATGTCTGAAGAGTTAGAAGCTGCAAAGGATCTGCAGGAAAAAGACGATGAAATTTCATTAATCGATTTGCTTGCAGTTTTATTGCGCAGAAAATGGCTGATTATAGGTTTAACAGCAGCTGCAATGCTTTTTATCCTGGTTTATTCTATCATTTCTTTAAAACTTCCACCTGAAAAATCATATATGCCAAATGTTTACAAGGTATCTGCAAACATGCTTGTTACAGATTCTGATAGTAAAGGTGGTTTTTCACTTTCTGGTTCTGCAAGTGCAGCAGCCAGTCTTCTTGGAATGAATGTTGGAGGCGGAGGCTCTTCAACAAGCTCTCTTATTCTTTATCTTACTAAGTCAAATCCTTTTTACGATGCTGTAGCCGAGCATTTTAATCTTTACGAAAAGTATGAGTTTGAAAAATCTCCGGTTGCAAATACCCGTAAAGCACTTTCAAAAGTAATTGCGGCAAATTTTGATTCAGATAGTGGAGTTCTTACTGTTTCTGTTGAAGATATTGATCCTGAATTTGCCGTTGAGGTTGTTAATTTTATTGTAGACTGGATTTCTGCAAAGCTGGATGAGCTTGGTGTAGACAGTAATAAAATTTCAAAAGAAAATCTTGAAAAAAATATTGATGCATCCTGGAATTCTATTTTGAAGCTGACACGCGAGCTTTCTGATATGCAGGATCGCGTTGCTCAGGGACGTGCTTTGTGGACAAAAGAATCTACAATTGAACAGAAAAGAATTGAACTTGAGCTTTCTGCCCAGCAGGAGGTTTATAAGAGTCTGCGCTCTCAGATGGAGCTTTTGAAGGTAAAAATGTCTACAGAAACTCCTGTATTCCAGATTCTTGAACGGGCTACTGTTCCAGATATGAAGTCTGGTCCTAGTCGCGGAAAGCTTTGTATCATCGTTACTTTTGCAGCCTTTTTTATATCAGTTTTCCTTGCATTCCTTTTAAATGCAATTGAAAATATTAAAAAAGATCCTGATGCTATGAATAAACTGAAGCCTGCAAAAAAAGGAAGATAAAAAATAATGAAAAGAATTCTAAAAACAATTGGATTAATCGCTTTAATTTCCCTTTCGTCATTTCATGTGTTTGCTGCAGATAGTGGTGTTTCCTCTTTTACATCAACAGAAAATATTAAGCAGGCCCAGATTGCAATGGCTACCAATGAATATGTTGTAACTGCAGGAGATATTTATTCTCTGGTTTACAATGGAGGTGCTTTTTCTATCACGGTAGACAGTACTTATAGGGTTCGTATAGCAAACCTTGGAATTATAAATGCTAAAGGCCTTACAATTCAGGAATTCAAAAATAAGGTTGAATCTCTGATTGTAAACAATTATCCAAGTGGAGGAATACAATTTTTCCTTTCAAACCCAGCACAGTTTCATGTTTATATTCGTGGTGAAGTAAATTCTGCAAAAACTTTAAATGCCTGGGCCTTAACTCATGTGTCAGAAGTCATTTCATCTTCTATGACAAGCTATTCTTCAAGACGTTTTATTACTATTATTTCGGCTGATGGTACAGAAAAGCAGTATGATTTATTTAAGGCTGAACGTTTGGGAGACTTTTTTCAGGATCCATATTTAAGACCGGGCGATACAATTGTTTTAAATAAGATGGATAGGCAGGTAAGTCTTTCTGGTTCTGTAATAAGGCCTGGAACTTATGAGCTTTTGCCGGGAGAAGAGCTTAAAGAGCTTATTTTTGAATATGGCGAAGGCTTTGCGCCAGGAGCAAATAAAGATAAAATAGTCCTTTCTCGTTATACAGGCTCTTCGCCAAGTTATACAGTGGATGTTTTAAAAGAAAGTGACCTTCATGTAACAACTCCTCTTGCATGCTATGACAGAGTCAGTATTTCTTCTATGAGTGAGCTTACTTCTGTTGTTTATGTCGAAGGTGCAGTAAGCAAGTATTATAGTCCAGTTTCCCATAGTCTGGTTGCAAGTGAAGATGATGAAAATGCTTATGACAGTATGTATCCGGGCTTTGTTTCTGGAGAGCCTACAACATCTGCCCGACAGGAAATTGAATTTCAGCAGAATATGACTTTACATCAGCTTGTTTTTTCTCATTCTAGAATGTTTCTTAATTCTGCAGATTTGACAGAGTGTTATTTGTCTCGTGTTTCTGTAGCAGAGGATGGAAAAATTAACGAGGAAAAAATTAAAATCAATATAGACAAAATTCTTCATCCATCTGAAGATGGTCCTGTTCAAGAGGATATTTTACTTAAGCCAAATGACCGACTTATGGTTCCATTTTCTCAGTACTATGTTACTGTAACTGGTGGTGTTACTAGCCCTGGTCGTTATCCTTATCAGCCGGATAAGCCTTGGTCTTACTATGTAAATCTTGCTATGGGCTTTGACTATAATCAGTCGCTTTTTAAGATTGTAAAAATTACAGATAAGAATGGTGTAAAGCTGTCTAAAAAAGATAATATTCCGCCAGAGGCTGTTATTTACGCTTCTAGAAACTCTCCTCATAATGGATGGCTCTTCCCATTGCTTACTACCCTTATAACATTTGTTACCTCTTGCTTTACACTCTACGGAGTTATAGTGGGGGGGGTAGCGCAACAGTAGCACAATAATAGGATGAATAAATTTCAATTTACTTATAGAAGGCTTATATGAAAAAGGTGATTGTTGTTGGAGCGGGTATATCTGGTCTGTCTGCTGCAATTTATGCAGCAAGAAGTGGTTTTGATGTTACTATTCTAGAGCAGCATAATATTTCTGGTGGACTTTCTACTTCCTGGAGTCGTAAGGGCTACTACTTTGAAGGTGGTATGCACTGGCTTACTGGTTCTCATCCACAATTGCCTTTAAACAAAGTGTGGAAAACTGTAGGTGCCCTGCAGGATAATAATCCTATTGAAAATCGTGATCCTCTTTATACTGTAATTGATGGAGATAAAAGAGTAAGTCTTCATCGTAATGTTGATGATATGCGCCGCGAGCTTCTTGCTTTTGCTCCGGAAGACAAAAAGATGATTAATCAGCTTTACCGGGATGTAAAGGCTTTTGCCCGCTTTCATATGCCAGTTCTTGATGTACCGGGCTGTAAATGTAAAACACCTTCCCGTCAGAATATATGGAAGCTTATGAAAATGCTGCCTGCAGTTCGCAAGGTTCCACGGCTTGTCGCTGAAAGCTACGAGGAATATGTTGGACATTTTAAAAATAAGGACCTTCAGCATCTTTTGAAATCTGTAATTGGTTATAGATATAATGCCCTTTCCTTCATTTATACTCTTGGTTCTTTTGCCAGTGGAGATTGTGGATATCCTGAAGGTGGATCAATCCGTATGGCAAAGAATATGGAAGATACCTTTATAAGACTTGGCGGAAAAATTCAATTTAAAACCAAAGTAGAACAGATTGTTGTAGAAGATGGAGTAACAAAAGGTGTGAAAACAAAGGATGGCTTTATTGATGCAGATGCTGTAATTTGTTCTCAGGATATGCGTGTGGCTATTGATACTCTTTTTGAAAAACCGATTAAAAATCGCTGGGCCCGCCAAATGCGCCGAAATGTAATTGGTGAACAGAATATGTTTATCTGTCTGGGAATTAAAAAGGATTTGTCTCATCTTCCTTACTGCTGTGTTTTTCCGTTGCCAGAAAATGAACCTTTTGAGTACGCCGGATTAAAAGTTACAGAGCTTAGAATTAACAATTATGCAAAATACAGAGCTCATGCACCAGAGGGATGTAGTGCAGTTACCTGTCTATTAATTGGTGACAGCTATGACTGGTGGAAGGCTGCAAAAGAAGATGGAACTTATAAAGCTAAAAAGGATGAACTTGCTAAGAAGTTTATTGCAAAGCTTGAAGAATTTATTCCGGAAATCAAAGATTCTATTGAAGTAATTGATGTAGCAACTCCTTGTACCTATGAACGTTACTGTGGAACCTTTAAGGGCAGCTGGATGAGTGTTTGGGGTAAGGGTATTGCCAAGCTGGATTATCCTCAGACTTTACAGGGCAGAAGCGGTCTTTACTTTGTAGGCCAGCGAAGCTTTATGCCAGGTGGACTTCCAATTGCTGTAGATTCTGGTCGACGTGCTGTACAGATGCTTTGTCGTGATTTAGGAATAATTTTTGTCTAAGCCTTTTATTTTTTTATGTCTTTTTTAAAATCTGTGGTAAAATATTTATAACATTTTTTTAAGGAGTAATAAAAATGGGAAAGAAAAGTATTAATATTTTAAGCTATCTGTATATTTGCGGAATGTTGCTTGTTGTTATTGGTTGTTTTTTGCCACTTTCAACAAGTTTAGGTGGCAAAGCCAATGGTAATACTGCATTTGATTATATTGGAGCAGATGGTAAAGGTGTTATGAAGATTGGAGCAATTCTTGCTTTTGCAGGTGCTCTCATAGGTTTTTGTTTATCTGTTCTTAAAGAGTTTTCAATTCTTAAAATTAAACAGCTTGGATTGATAAAGTTAATATCATTAATCCTTTCTATAGCTGGCGGTGTATATGTCTTCATTAATATGTATAATACAAATGGAGCTTTAAAAGGCATTGCAAAAGGTGTAGGAAAAGTGTTTAAAGTGGCTCCTGGTGTAGGATTAATTTTAATTCTTGCTGGTTGGGTTATTGCTCTTGTTGGCTGGATCTTAAATAGAGACTAGCAACTATTATATTATATTGAATAAGTAAAAAAGGCGGCAATTAAAGCTGCCTTTTTTTTAGAAATTTTTTCATTGACCATACAATATATATGTTGTATATTTGATTTATGGGAATGACAGCAAAACAAGTTATGAAAGTTTTGAAAAAAAATGGATGGAAACTTGATAGAATAGAAAGTTCTCATCATATTTTCAAAAAGAAGGGATATAACCGTTCTATTCCCGTTCCTGTTCATAAAGGAAGAGATGATGATTTAGGATTTTTTGCAAAAGAAATTCTAAAAGAAGCGGGTATTGACCCAAAAACTTTGAAGGAGATAAAGGAATGACATTTAATTGTGATATAATACAGAAAGAAGGAAAATATATAGTTCGTTTTCCAGATTTAACAAATGCACTTAGTTATGGCGATTCCTATGATGAAGCTGTTTATATGGCAAAAGATGTTCTGGACGGTGTACTTGCTTCGCATATCGATAATGGATTTCCTATACCAGAACCAAATTACAAAGAAGGGATATCTATAGAAGTTTCTCCTAAAATAGCATTTGCAATAGAACTGCGAAAAGCTCGTGCAAATCATTCTCAAAAAGAGGTTGCAGAAAAAGCTGGAATGACATATCAACAGTATCAGCGTTTAGAAAATCCACATAAAACTAATCCAACTTTAGAAACTTTGTATAAATTACAAACAGTTTTTAATCGTCCTTTCTTAGCTTTGTAGACTTTAATTAAAGTTCAACAATCAAAGCACCGGATTTTTCGTCACGCTTTTGGGCGGATGGGAAGTCCGGTCTTTTTTTTGTCTTTGGCGAATTTTGCATCAGGTGGAGCAAGTCGCCGGACTGGGGGCGGAATGGTGGCTTTGGAAGACGAGTGTTGTTTTCGTCTGGCAGGGTGACTAGAACAAGCCCCTGCTCTGAACAGCCGTAGTAGCCGCACATATAATTTGGCAGACGGATTTTGTCTGAGGTGATGCGGATGGAAAGCGGGCTTGTTATGTGGGGGCTGGCCGTTGGGGTAGCTGTTACTGGGCTTGCTGCAATAAAGCTGAGTGTTGCCCTTTCTTTAGGAAGCTTGGCGCGTTCCGAAAGCTTTTGCAATCTGGCTGGGGCGTCTTCTGTAGAAAAAGCAAAATTGCACCATTTATTTTTGCTGCCAGTGTAGGCCTTGAAGCCGTTCATTGGACAATCCCCTGAATGAGGACATGGGGCTGCAATATTTTTACCATCTTTCAAAAAGCGTTCGCGGAGCAGGCTTAGGGTGCGGGCAGCCTTTGGAACTCCCGGTTCAATCAGAATGAAAGAGCTTTCTTTTTTGCTGTAGGCACAGAGCTGTGAATAATATTTTTTTGCCTGATAGTCTGGCGGCATATCCGAAGCCTGATCAAGCTCGTTGAACATGTTTGCACAGGTTATAAAATCAGCTTTTTGACGGATTGAAGCGCCAAAGGAGCCTTTTACGCGGATTATTTTCCAGGGTTCACCACCTGTGCGGGCAACTACAGATAGATAAATGTCTTCGCCCAATACAAGGCTGCTGGAAGAAACGTCCAGACAGTACCAGACCAGCGGAAGGCTGCGGAGCTCGGGGCGAGCAAGCCAGAGTGCGGTTACTACAGTTAGCGGGCCGCTGCCTAAGTCCAGGCAAACTGTTTGTTCGCCTTCTGCTTTTGCTTTTGGAAAGGCAGTTTCC
>ODAI011730111.1_pt1 | contig 21330 bp, 25 predicted proteins | sample 1539321 | NCBI WGS metagenome assembly ODAI01 (sample SAMN02144231, study PRJEB22623) | gut metagenome | biome: sheep rumen | host: Ovis aries | place: New Zealand | reverse complement strand
TTTATGAATAAATTTATCAAAAGATTGTTGATTTAATACCAGCGCAAAATCTGTATCTTGCTTATGTACAGAGCTTACTTCCGTATCAGAAACTACTACTTCACAATTAACTGTTCCGCCTCTCATTTCGGCGCCATAACATGGATACCAGGTTACATTTTTACCGTCAAGCATAAACGCATTTGCTAAAATTGTTCCGGCAAGTAAAATTCCTTGTCCGCCAAATCCTGCTAATATAAAATTCTTTTCCATATTATAACTTCTTTCCTGATTTTATATCTAATCCATATTCTCTCATGTATTGTACATAATTTTTAATTGGTTTTAAGGAAATAGATTTTTTATCTTTAATCATTTTACCAATATTATTCATAACATTGTCTACCGGCACAATTTTCATACTATTCGGCTCCTAAATCTTTAAATATTCCAAGCGGAAATGTTTTAACCATATCATCTCTGACTCTTTCGTGTGCTTGCTCGGGTGTCATATGCCAGTTTGTAGGGCAAGTAGAAAGAATTTCAACAAACCCTAATCCTATACCGTCTAATTGAACTTGAAAAGCTTTTTTAATTGCTTTTTTTGCTTCATTAATGTGCGGAATAGAATCCAATGCAACACGAGCTGAATATGCACATCCGTCAATAATAGCAAGTTGTTCTGCCATCTTAGCAGGATAACCATAGTATTCACGATTTCTTCCCATCGGAGATGTAGTTGTAATCTGTCCCATCATTGTGGTAGGACCATGTTGCCCCCCTGTCATACCATATGTTGTGTTATTAAGCATTAAAGCCGTAAGCCTTTCGCCTCGAAAAGCTGCGTGCATTGATTCTGCTAATCCGATTGAAGCAAAATCCCCGTCCCCTTGGTACGTAAATACAACTTTTTCAGGTCTTGCGCGTTTTACTCCGGTAGCTTCTGCTAACGCTCTGCCATGAGGAGCCTCTATACAATCCACATTTATAAAATCATATAAAAATACTGAACATCCGATAGATGTTGCGCAAATCGATTTGTCTTGAATTCCCAGTTCATCTATAACTTCACAGAGTAGCCTTATTGCAATCCCATGGTCACAACCGGGGCAAAACGTGTATTTAAAGTCTTTTTTAAATGCCTTTGGCATACTAAATACTTGCTGCATAATTCTTCTCCATGATTATTTCTACGGAAGAAACAATTTCTTCAACGCTTAACCATTCTCCGCATGGTCTGTTAACAAGCTCTACACTTGACTTACCGTTAACTGCATATTTGACATCTTTAAACATTTGTCCCATATTCATCTCTACAACGATAAAGTCTTTTCCGTTTTTAGCGAGTTCATATATTCTGTTGTGCGGGAACGGATTTAATGTAATTGGTCTAAAGCAGCCTGCTTTTATTCCTTTTTGTCTTAACACATTCATTGCTGCTTTGATATTTCTTGTCATAGAACCAAATGCTGTCAATATTATATCGGCATCATCAGTTTTAAATTCTTCCCAATCTGTTTCGTTTTGTGTAATTAAATTAAATTTTTCGTGTATTCTGTATATTCTCTCTATCTGTTTCTTTTCAATAGGTCCGAGAGAGTATATAGCTCTTGCGTCTCTGTTTTTAGCACCCGTTAATGCCCATTTTGAATTATCGATTTCAGGATAAGGATACTCTCCGAATGAAGCAGGTTCCATCATTTGTCCGAGTAACCCGTCTGCCAGAAGTATCACAGGATTTCTGTATTTGTGTGCTAAATAGAACGCTTTATATGTAAAGTCTATACATTCCTGAACAGTAGAAGGTGCAATAACAATTATCTTATAATCGCCGTTTCCTCCTCCGTACACAGATTGATTATAATCGCCTTGAGCAGGGTATATATATCCTAATCCCGGACCTGCTCGCATTACATTTATTAAAACAACAGGAAGTTCATCTCCTGCTGCATATGAAAGAGCTTCCTGCATAAGAGCAACAGCGCATGAAGATGATGAGGTCATAGCTTTAGCGCCTGTTGATACAGCTCCGATTACCATATTGATTGCAGCCAACTCACTTTCTGCACAAACATAACCTCTTCCGAGACGCTGCATTTCTCCGCTCAAGTACTCTCCTATTTCAGTCTGTGGTGTTATTGGATATCCGAAATAACATTCACAACCGGCATTAATTGCTGCTTGAGCTATTGCATAATTACCTTTAATTAAAACTTTATCTGAATTCATAATTACCTCCAGACCTCAGTTATTGCTAAATCCGGACAGCGTTTTGCACACATGGCGCATCCTATACATTCTTCATTCGGGTCATTAAATTCAACCATTAAATCGCCCAGTCTGTTAGTTTTATTACTTTTTACAATCAAACCTTTAGGACATGTCTGCGTACATATGTAACAAGATTTGCATCGATTATTATCTATAACTATTTTTCCCATACATACTCCTATCAATAAAAAGTATAGCAAAAATAATATTTTAAGACCTTTATTGTTAACAATTGTAACAAAATAAAACGATGTTGTTATTAGCAAAAAAAAATGTGGCACTTAAAAAGAGTAAAGCGATATGCAAGGATGTATATCTATATATTAAGCCAGAAAGGAGTATCAAATGGCACTTACTATTAACACAAACTTATCGTCAATGATTGTACAAAACAACTTGGCAAAATCTACGACACAATTAAATCAAGCAATTGAAAGAATGACAACCGGTTACAAAATTAACCATGCATCAGATAATGCTGCAGGTTATTCAATTGCAAGAAACTGGGAAGCAAGGTTGGGATCATTAGATGTAGCAGCTGATAACGCAGCAACAGGTGCAGATATGCTTGCAACATTAGAATCAAACTATGCTTTAATATCATCTCACGTTCAACGTGTAAGAGACTTGACAGAACAAGCTTCAAACGGTACTTACGGACAACAATCAAAAGAAGCAATTCAATCAGAAATTACAGCAAGATTAAATGAAATTGACCGTATTGCTGCTAACTGCGAATTTAACGGTATTGATTTGATGGCAGGCGGTTCCACAACACAAGCTACTGCAGGGTTAGACATTCAAGTAGGTATTGAAGGTACTGATACAAAGAGCAGAATTCACTTAGATAAAGATTTATTTGCATCAGGAAAAGTTTCAGGAGGTTTATTCTCAGCTGCTGATGCTACAGATTTAGCAGCAAAATGCGCAGGATTAAAAACAGGTACTGGGAATACAGCTCAGGAACAGTTAGCAAAAATAGATACTGTAATTAATAAGATTTCAAGCAGAATAACTACATTAGGTGCTGCACAAAACAGAATAGAATCAGCTATTGAGTCAATCGGCGTTCAAACAGAAAACATTACTTCTTCTCTGTCAACATTACGTGACGCTGATGTAGCAACTGAATCTTCTAACTATATTAAGGCTCAAATCTTACAACAAGCTTCTGCAACACTTCTTGCAACAGCTAACCAAACACCAAGTATTGCTTTGAACTTATTATAATAAATTAAACAACCAACTTTTAATGTATTAACGGGGTATGTAAGGAAGCATACCCCTTCTAAAAAAAAGCCTGAAAGGAGTATCATATGGCACTTACTATCAATACAAACTTATCTTCAATGATAGTTCAATCAAATTTATCTAATGCAACTACGTCATTAAATAAAGCAATTGAAAGAATGACAACAGGTTATAAAATTAACCACGCATCTGATAACGCAGCAGGTTACTCAATTGCGAGAAATTGGGAAGCTAGATTAGGGTCATTAGCTGTAGCGGAAGATAATGCTTCTACCGGAGCAGATATGTTAAAAACACTTGAATCTAACTACGCCCTTGTATCTCAACATGTACAACGTGTAAGAGATTTGACAGAACAGGCAGCTAACGGAACTTACGGTTCTCAATCTTTAAATGCAATTAATTCCGAAATTACAGCAAGACTTCAGGAAATTGACAGAATTGCAGAAAACTGTGAATTTAACGGGCAATACATGATGCTTAATCAATTAAGCGGACTTGCAATTCAAGTTGGTGTAGACGGTAATTCTGGCAGAAGTCAAATAACATTAAGTAATGATTTATTCAAAAGCGGCAAAGTCGCAGATTTGTTTAAAGATTTTGGCGGTGTAACCGGTGCTTCTGTTAAAGAAATTGCAAAATTATGCTCAGGATATAATACTGATACTAACAAATTAACAACCGAAAAACCAAGTGCAATGCTTGCATCGATAGATAATGTAATTAATGAAATTTCAAGTCGTGTAACTACATTAGGTGCAGCACAAAATAGAATAGAATCAGCTATTGAATCCATCGGAGTTCAATATGAAAACATTACATCTTCTCTTTCTACTTTGAGAGATGCTGATGTGGCAACTGAGTCTTCTAATTATATTAAAGCTCAGATATTGCAGCAAGCTTCAGCAACACTGCTTGCAACTGCTAACCAAACGCCAAGTATTGCATTGAATCTGTTATAAGAAAATAAAGAGGGTGATAAGATACGGACTGTTTTATCACTCTCTTTTTAAATTTTAATTAATTACCAAAACATATTCCCTTTATCCTTTATTAAGATTTGTAACAAAATCTATTCCTGATGTTAATAATATTCCGAAATGTGGAATTAGAAATTATTAGCATGCAAGGATGCAAAATTAATGGAATTAATGTTTGAAAGGAGTATCAAAACATGGCATTAACTATTAACACAAACCTATCTTCAATGATAGTACAAAACAATTTAAGTAAATCAACAACTCAATTAAATCAAGCAATTGAGAGAATGACTACCGGTTATAAGATTAACCATGCATCTGATAACGCAGCAGGTTATTCAATTGCAAGAAACTGGGAAGCAAAATTGGGTTCACTTGATATCGCAGCTGATAACGCTGCAATGGGCGCAGATATGTTATCTACTCTTGAAGATAACTACGCTTTAATATCTTCTCATATTCAACGTGTTAGAGATTTGACAGAGCAAGCAGCCAACGGAACATACGGTGCTGATTCTAAAGCTGCAATCGAAGCAGAAATTAAAGCAAGATTGGATGAAGTTAACAGAATAGCTTCAAACTGCGAATATAACGGTATCGCACTTATGGCCGGCGGTGGTGAAAGATCAATCCAAGTAGGTATAGAAGGTACAGCATCAAAGAGTCAAATTTCGCTGGCAGCAGACTTATTCGCAAGCGGTGCAGTTAATGATTTATTTGCAATAACAGGAACCGGTGCATATTCCCCAAGTGAAGCAAATAATACCGGTGAGACTAATCCTGCTAATGCAGCTGCAAAAGCTGAAAGAAAAGTCGCTAACCTTGCAAAAGATTGTGCAGGTACAAGTACATATGATGGACATAAAACATCAACACAGATGCTTGGTACGTTAGATGCTGTTATAAACAAAATATCCAGCAGAATAACAACATTAGGTGCCGCTCAAAACAGAATTGAGTCAGCAATCGAATCAATTGGTGTTCAATCCGAAAATATCACATCATCATTATCAACATTACGTGATGCTGATGTTGCAACCGAGTCTTCAAATTATATTAAGGCTCAAATCCTACAACAAGCTTCTGCAACATTACTTGCAACGGCTAACCAAACACCAAGTATAGCATTGAACTTGTTATAGAAATTATAAAGAGGGTGACATTTAGTCATCCTCTTCTTGTTTATACAAAGTTTTGTATTGTAACAATTTGTAAAGAATTCAAATTCCTATGTTATAACTATCAAAAAATGTGGAATTTAAGAAGAGTAGCAGGTATGCAAGGATGCATATCACAAGGAAGTATAGCCTGAAAGGAGTATCATTATGGCACTAACTATTAACACAAATTTATCTTCAATGATTGTTCAATCAAATTTATCAAAAGCAACTACATCATTGAATCAAGCAATTGAAAGAATGACAACCGGTTATAAAATTAACCACGCATCAGACAACGCAGCAGGTTATTCTATTGCAAGGAATTGGGAAGCAAGATTGGGATCATTAGATGTTGCGGCAGATAACGCAGCAACGGGTGCAGATATGTTATCAACTTTAGAAGATAACTATGCATTAATATCATCTCACGTACAACGTGTAAGAGATTTGACAGAACAAGCTGCAAACGGTACTTATGGAAAACAATCAAAAGAAGCAATTCAATCTGAAATTACTGCAAGATTGGAAGAAATTGACCGTATCGCAGCTAACTGTGAATTTAACGGACAAAATATGATGGATGGAACCCTAAAAGCAGGTTTAGCAATTCAAGTAGGTATTGAAGGTACTGATACAAAATCACAAATTGCGCTTGCAGGTGAACTATTCAGAAGAGCTGATGTTAAATCATTAGTTGCAAACAATGAAGATGCTGATGATGACGGCTCAATTACTGCAGACGGAGAAGCAACTGCAATGGCAAATGCAAGAAAAGATTTTGCTAAAAAATGTGCAGGTTTAGATACAGGTACAGGTGCAAAAACTGCAGCAGAAATGCTTTCAACAATTGATAACATGATAAACACAATATCAAGTCGTATCACTACATTAGGTGCAGCACAAAACAGAATTGAATCTGCTATTGAATCAATTGGTGTTCAAACTGAGAATATAACTTCATCATTATCAACATTACGTGATGCTGATGTAGCAACTGAGTCTTCAAATTATATTAAGGCTCAAATATTACAACAAGCTTCTGCAACACTTCTTGCAACAGCTAACCAAACACCAAGTATAGCATTGAACTTACTATAATCGTTAATAGCTTATATAAAATTGCCGGAAAGGAGTAAGATGTTATGGCATTAACAATTAACACAAACTTATCTTCAATGATTGTTCAAAATAATTTGTCTAAGTCAACAACTCAGTTGAATAATGCAATTGAGAGAATGACAACAGGTTACAAGATTAATCATGCATCAGATAACGCAGCAGGTTATTCAATTGCTAAGAATTGGGAAGCAAAACTGAGTTCTCTTGATATTGCGGCAGATAACGCAGCGACAGGTGCAGATATGCTGTCGACATTAGAAGATAACTTAGCTCTTGTATCATCACACTTACAACGTGTAAGAGATTTGACGGAGCAAGCATCCAACGGAACTTACGGCGCTGACTCAAAAACGGCAATTGAATCAGAAATTACGGCAAGACTTCAAGAAATTGACAGAATTGCATCCAACTGCGAATTTAACGGAATCAGTCTTATGGGTGGCGGCCCTGCAACTGCGATTCAAGTTGGGATTGAAGGAACAGAGTCAAAAAGCAGAATTACATTAGATGCTGACTTATTTGCAGCAACGAGTGCTAATTCACTATTAGGCGGTTCTATCGCAACAATAGCTTCTAAATGTGCAGGCAAAACTACGGGGGTAACAGCAAGCTCTATGTTAGCTACCATAGATACTGCAATCAACAGTATCTCCAGCAGAGTTACTAAGCTTGGTGCAGCACAAAACAGAATTGAATCCGCTATTGAATCAATCGGAGTACAATCTGAAAATATTACTTCGTCATTGTCAACACTGCGTGATGCTGATGTCGCTACTGAATCTTCTAACTATATTAAGGCTCAAATTCTGCAGCAAGCATCTGCAACATTGCTGGCTACAGCTAACCAAACTCCATCTATAGCACTTAACTTGCTGTAGAACTTATAGTCGAGGATAAATTAGCAATCGGGAATGTATAATATTCCCGGCATGATTATTCAAAAATGTACATTATTTGAACATAAGCAAGGATAATAACCTTGCTTTCTTTTTATGTGCGGGTTTTGTTTACAGCTCCTATTCCGCCGTAGAATTGGCTTAGTACAGTAAATCTCTTTTCTCTGGTTTCTTCTTTTATTATTCTCGCTGATGAATTTGTTAAGACAATTTTATTTTGAACACATTCAATGTTTTTTGAAATAAAATCTTGTTCATATTGTTCGCCTAACTGCGTATATCTTTTTGTTTTAACAAAAATATTTGCATTTTTTTTACGTTTTTTAATTTTATATACAGCATAGGATATAAGTTCATCAATATTGATGTTTTCCCAGGAAGAATGAGTAAAATCTATTATATAATTTTCGTTATCTGAGGTTTTAATTGAAAGATACGCCAGTATATTTTTAGATTTAGGACTTCTGTAAATATATTTGTACTCACTATAATAAGACAAACCTGCAAAAGGAATGTCATTAAACTCTTTTGGATTCTTCCCGAGCAGCGGACGAAAATGCGGAAGAAGCTGCTCATTGTACATATTAGATACGGCTGTGGAATCTGAACTTCTATAATTCCTGAACATTTTAGCATTAAAATTTTTGTAATTTTCGTTATCAATTTTCCACAATTTTTCATAAGATATTTGGCTAAAACCACATTTGGCAACAAAAAGTTTAATAAGTTCCGGTAAATAATCATCTATTCTTACAATAATGGACGCCGTACCCAAAGCTTTATATCTTGCTACTACATACTGAATAAGTTCCCCCGCATCTTCATAACAATTTTCTTCAAATAATAGTTTAAATATTTCCATTTGTTGCTGCGGGCATCTTGACGGAGCAATTGTTATCAGACCTTTTATGTCTTTTTTATCTTTTAATACGTATGATTCAGGAATAAATTTTAATTTTAAAGGTAAAAAAGTATGCAAAGGAGTTAGCGGATTAAACATTATGCGGTTTATATACGTGTCTCCGTTATTTAAAAAAGAAATCATTTCTTTGATTTTCTTTTTATCGAAATAGTAAAGCTTTCTTATCTTAGTCATAATAACATTTTATCACATAAAGATTTATGTATTAAAGATTCTGTCTCCTGCATCTCCCATACCGGGGACTATGTATCCTCGTTCATTAAGATGAGAATCAACTGCTGCAACAATAATTTTAACATTCGGATACTCGCTAAAAACTGCTTCTATCCCAACAGGAGATGATATCATACATACACAACAAATATTTTTTTCCGGAATCCCCTTTTCTACGTATAGTTTTATTGCTTCTTTTAGAGAATTTCCGGTAGCAAGCATTGGATCTGTAATAAATACATAATATTTTTCAGGATTATCAACCGGCATAGGAACTTTATTATAGTACCAAACAGGTTTAAGTGTCTTTTCATCTCTGTACATACCAATATGTCTTATCGTTGCTTGGGGCAAAATATCTACTGCTTCATCCGTAAATATTAGTCCTGCACGTAATATAGGAGATATTATAATTGTAATATCATCATTAATTGTCATAGTATTGCATCTTGCAATAGGGGTCTCTATTTCTATTTCTTTCTGAGGGAGATTCTTTGTTGCTTCATAAAGCAATATTCTTGTAAGTTTCCTTGCAGCAAGTCTTACACCTTGTGTATCAGTATTTTTATTTCGCATTATGCATAAACTTTGGTTAACAATTGGATTAGATATTATTGAAAGATTATTTTTTTCTTGAATATTCATTTAAAGTTCTCCCCAGATTATCTGCTCGTTCTTGTGATTTATCTATTATTTCATTTGCAAATTTCAAAAATTCTTGAGAATTACCGGTGTTTTTATTCATATCAGGAAAATCAATTTCCTTAAGTTTAGTTCCGAAGGATGAGGAAACAGCAATAATATTTCCGAGCGTTTTAAACATTTCTTTTAAAAGTCCGAATGCTTCATTCAGACGTTTTGAATGTCCTATGGATATAATCGGGACACTTGAATCAATATAAGTATCTTTATCAGGTAAATAAAGTTCCAAAGACTTTGAACCTGCCATTCCGCTGAATTCAACTGCAGCAATAGTTCCTTGAGGTACTACATTTTTTTTGTCATCTATTACAAAAGTTAAGTGTATCTCATCATTTGTCGGTTTAATTTTAGTTACGTGTCCGATTTCTATGCCCATTGCTCTAACCGGCGAGCCTACTATTAACCCGTCTGCATCAGGTAGTATTATTGAATATTTATTACTTGCTTTGTTTAAGTTTATTGTATGAAAGAAAAATACAACAGAAACAATAAGAATAACAATAAGCCATAATAATAGTTCTACCTTGTGAGTTATATATAATACTTTGTCTTGTTTTTTTTCAGTCATAATTTTATTCAAATATAATAATTGCGGGTTTGTTATCACAAACCCGCATAATACAAGTAATTTATCTATCCTTCTTGATTTTCTTCGTCATCAAGTATTGGATATACATAATGTTCACCACAATTTGGGCATACAACTTCTTGCTGCTTTCCGTTTTCTAATTTTGCAACTTCAAATAATGTTTTACACCCGGATTGAGTGCATCTGATAGCCCAGCTTGGTCGTATTAATTTAGCCATGTTTATCTCCAATCTAAATCTATTTATACGCTAAAACGGTTTTGTTTGACTCAGTTTAGCTCTAAGTTCTCTGAATCTTAAAATATCTTCCTGTGATTTTGAATTTTCTCTAAATAAAGCTTGAGAAGTCGGATGAACCATAAGAACATAATCCATGTGAATTTCTAAAAAATCATAGCGCTTTGGCGGCTGATTCGAGTTTTTAGGATAAATTTCCACATTTGTAACCGCCAGAAAACGTCTTTCTTTATCGTTGAGTAAATCCGTCAATTCTCTGTTGGTATCCGTATATTTTGATACATGAACAGTTCCTTTAATATCGTGGTCTGCGGTTAAGATTATTACTTCTATCGGAAGTGTATCACTATTCTTTGCCATTATTATCCTCTCTTATTATAATTTAATTCTATAATAATTTGATTTATATGTCCAGTAGTAGTAAAGCTTTTTTCCATAAATACGTTTTTGGTTTAACATGTCGTTTGTAAATTTGATTTTGATAATTATTCATGCTAAATATTAGGATTATGGATATAAGATTCTGTATCGGAAAATTCTTCGCATTTATCTTATACACAAGTTTTGTGTGTTTACTTGTTCTAAAGTTTAATATTTTAGTTCCATTAATTGTATTTATATTTACTTTATTAATGATTCCTTCATTTTTTTTATTACTTATTCTCTGTATATTACAGTTTTTACAACGTGATTACAAAAAATATAATGACATTATGTATTATTTAATCGTAATTACTATCGTAGGGAATATAGCAATTTATTATTTTAATTTAGACTTGAGTTTATTTAATGCATATAGTACTATCCCCCAATTGTTGCAATTTATTTTCATCTTAATATTGTCACTGATAATAAAACATAAAAGAAATACAAAGTATTATGTAGTTCCCGTTTTTTTTATGTTACTCTATATATTGTTGGGGGTAGAGTTTGGATATTTGTTCCGATAATAATTACTATAAAACTTGCATATTTAAGTTTTATTTAGCTTTATTTTTACGTGCACTTTTATTATTGTCTCCTGTTATTTTGTTTTTTTATCAAGAAAATGGACTTTCTTATAGAGAATTGTTTTTATTTCAGGGTTTTTTCTATATAGCTTGTCTTTTATCTGAGTTCCCTGTGGGATTTTTGTGCAATATGTTTTCGCGGCGAAATATTATTTTATTGTCTTTTGTTATTTACATGTTAATGATTATTTTGTGGATATGTTGTCATGGATTTTGGATTATATTAATAGGAGAAATAATTTTTGCAGTATCGAAAGTAATGATGGATAATGCAACATCATGCTATTTGTATGATTTTTTAGCTATTAATAATAAGCAGAGTAATATGACTAAAATATATGGTAATTTAAATTTTTTCCTTGCACTGTCTACTGCAATTGCAGGTATCTTTGGTTCTATAATTTATACAAAAATTAATTCTGTTTTTTTATTAAAAACAGAGTTAATTTTTATGGCTATTGCAGCATGGTTGATAATATCCATGCCGAATATAAAACATAATAAGGCTGTTAAATCAAAAATTAATTATTTTTTGATATCAGTTAAATATATTTGGAATAAAAAGCATATTAGATATTACATTATGTATTCAGGTCTTTTAACTTCTTTTTCAGTACTATTTTCCGTAAGTTTCCAGCCGATTATGCAAAAATCATTATTCCCAATATATGCATTTGGTTTTTTAACTTTTATTAACCATAGTATCAGAGCTATGGCAGGTATTTTATCTGGTAAAGTTGCAAAACTAATAGAAATAAATAAAATTATAAAACCATTATATTTTTTATATTTGTTTGCAATAGTTGCAACTCTTATTATAACAGTAATTGACAAAAAGTTTATTATTTTTTCTTTGCTGTCGGTCATATGTATTATGATCGGGATGCAGCTAATCTTTACAATAATGCATATTTCAAGGCTACATAAGTATGTAGATATATCAAAGAGAGGAAGTGTTATATCAATAAATAACTTTGTATCAAAAGGACTAACTGCTTCAATATTAATTATTTCAAGGATATTTTTAGATAATACTAATCTGTTTGGTTTATATATTGTTGCACTCATAATATTTATAATATTTAGTACGTATATTATGTCTAAAGCTTGTAAAGTGGAGGTTTGATATTGAAAAAGTTTTTAGTTTTTGTATTTGTTATGTTATTGTTATCTATACAAAAGTCATATTGTGCTAATATTAATGTTGCTTACACTATTGACAACAATTATCCTATATTTACATTACTTTCAATTAATTCCATATTAAAAAATAATTTATCTAAAAGTCACTATAAGTTTTATATTTTTGAAAATAATGTAACTGATAAAAATAAAGAATTAATGCGTAATTTTGTACATTCTTTCAGGCAAGAAATAGAATTTTATCATATTGATACTTATATACTTGATCAGGGTCAAGATTTGTATAAATATTTAAATTCAAGAATTACATCAATCGGTATGGCAAGGGTGCTGATACCAAACTTATTACCTGATAACATACATAGAGTTTTATATTTAGATGGAGATACATTAATAACAGATGATTTAAAAAATTTATATGATATGAATTTAAAAGATAAAACCGTAGGTATGGTTGAAGATAGTTCTATTTGGCAAGTGAAACAAATTCCTATAAAGAAGCAAAATTATTATGTAAATTCCGGAGTAATGCTTATTGATATCGATAAATGGAGGAAAGAGCATATTACGGAACAAATAATAAGTTTTCTAAAAGATAACTTCAATGATTTTTTATATAAAGATAATACTACTTTTATTCGTTACCCATTTCCTGATCAAGATTTAATCAATATTGTGCTGAAAAACAATATTGCATTCTTAGATAAACGTTGGAATAATCAAACTATTCCGTATTTTTATTTAACCGAGAATACTAAAGGCATTATACATTTTTTAACAAAAAATAAGCCTTGGGTATTCCCTCAATCAGAATTACCCGCATATAAAATATATTATAAGTATTGGAGAGAGTCACCGTTATGGTATTATAAATATTACTATTCTATAATAGCCATAAGAAATAGGTATATAAAGACTCTCTCCAATTCTTACAAAAAGATTAAAAATGGTATTAGAACGTTACTTGCCGGATGATACATTTATAAACGGAACTGAGTTTCCAAGCATATATTGCGGCATTTTTCCGTCCCATTTTTGAACGGCTTCGTATTGAACAAGTGATTTATTTTGTGACAAAGCTTGTGCTCTTATAGCCATAGATTTAGCTTCAGCTTCAGCTGCTATAACTTTTTGACGAGCTTCTTCCTGAACCTGAACGGTTTTATTTTTTGCTCTTTGAGCTTCTTGTTCCGCTGTAACTTTACTTTCAATAGCTTGTTCAAAAACTTTTGAATAATTGATATCAGTCATTTGGAAGTCAGAAACATTTATATAATTCTCCTTGAGTTGAGTTTGGAGCTTAAATAAGATATCTCCGGTTGCTTTTTCTCTGTTGGATATTAAATCTTGAGCGTTCCATTTTCCTATAATGTCTTTTATCGTACCTTCGACAACAGGGGTTAAAACTTTTGATTCATAATCCGTTCCGACAGTTTGGAATAATTTGTTAACGTTATTTGGCTCTACATTATAGTTAATTACATAAGTAATTTTTGCTTGTTGAATATCTTTTGTATAAACAGCTGTGGATAATGTATTTCTTTGAGTCTTAACGTCCATTGTTCTGAATTTTTGTACGAACGGGAATATTGTATGCAGACCTTCTCCGTAGCTTTCAGGTTGTACGTGTCCAAGTGTAATCTTAATTCCTCTTTCTCCGGGACCAACCATTACAAACGGGTTGCACATAATCAAAAAACACACAAGAAGTGCCAATATAGCAAGCGGCATTCCAAAAAACTTTTTTTCCATTTCTTTCCTTTCATTTAACTAACAATTCGAAATTATTTTAAACCGATTAGAGCAAGTGCTAAATAGAGTGCTAATACCAATAAAACAAACGCTCCGAATATGTACAGCATTTGTTTACCGTATTTTTCGTATAAATTCACACCCATCATCGCTCCTGCTGTTATAATACACAAATTCACAAAAATTATAGTTGCCAGAAGCAGCATTAAAACTCTTAAAATCATTTAATACCTCTTTCAAAATTTATTATAAATTAGAACGGTATTTTTGATATCATATATAAAAAGTATTTTAGTAATTATTTTCTTTTATCTACAACTTCTTCAAACTGCCTGAATATATCATTCCCTACCAATTGTTCCAATTGTGAACGTTTTTCAAAGAAATTACCTCTTGCTTTGGATTGCTCATCAAGAGCTTCTCTGTAAAAAGTGTCTGCAATCAAAACAACTTCTTTTTTCATAGTTTGAGATTGTTTGTAATTAATTTCACGTTCTTTAACCATTTTTGATGTCATGTCATACAATAATCTGGCTGTCATATAATCATAATAACAATCTACTACTTTTTGTTGAAGTTCGTCAATTTTTCTTATCAGTATAATCATATCGGCATCTGTTACTTGAGTATATTTGTAATTCAATGCTTTAGGATCTTGCGACATAATGCCTAATGTGTTACCGCCAATTAGTGCCGCACTGGCAAGAATAGGATTTCCTGTTCCCGCACCGAGGAATGTTGACATACCTGCAATTGTTGAAAGAACTTTTTTTATTGCCCCTTCGTCAGGTTTATCTTTATCCGGATTTGAAAGTTTGTATATGGCAAATTTTATTGTATCACTCTTCATAGCGGCGCCTTGCCACAATAATGATAAATCTTCAAGCATATCATTGTAATCAATATCTATTGATTTTGAGATTTCCATTGCCATGCTTTTTATGCTCAAATCTGCATAAGTTCTTATTTCAGACTTGGTTTCTTTTGATATTGTAGGCACTGTATTTATATCTTGAGTAGATAAATCTATTTTTTTACTTGTCTCAATTTTTCTTTCAGGAGTATCTGTAGTACCAAATCTGTAAAATATGCTTTTTTCATCTTTTAATTCATTATAGGTCAGTGCATATGCTGAATTAAAAATAAATGATATTAATAGTAGAGATACAACGATTTTATTTTTTATCATTTGCACCTCCTCGTTTTTTGTTTTCATCGTTTTTTTTCTGTGTTTTGTTGTTTTCTTTGTATAACATTGAATCAAAATCATATTGGTAGAGTTCTAAAGCATCAACTGCTTTTTTCCCTGCAAGTCTTTGTAATTGAATATGATATTTTTTTGCTGATTGTTCTAAATTAAATTCTTGCAATCTCATTGAATCATATAAAGAAGATGAAATGGAAATTTCAAGCAAATCTCTGCCATCTAATGCGTTTGAGTAATTTTTGCTGTAAAGAAGCATTTTTGAGCGTGTATCTTTCAATAAGCTTAACGCATTTTTATAGTTATAATATGAATTAATAAGTGAATCCTGCAGTGATTCTACCATTCCTGCAAGTTCAATCAACTCTGTATCGGTAAGCGGAGTTTCTGTCGGCAGATTCTTTTTGTTCAATAACCCTTGTGCAAGTCTGCCTGCTGAAAAAGCAGCTGTTTGAACTCCGTAATTTGTACCCATCAAACTCGGGATAAAAGAAGCTCCTGATATAACAGCGGAAAGAGTCTTTGCCATTAATGATGAATGAATTCTTCTTTGAGATTCAGGCGTAGCAAGCTTTTTTAGTGCAAACTCGATTACCTGATTATTTTCTATTGTTGCTTTCCATAATAATTCCAGATCTTTAATGTCATGTTCTTTTTGCTTATCAATAAGAGATGCTAATTCTTCGGAATTATTTATAAGAAGTGAACCGTTTAAAGGTTTGTTATTTGTTTCAATTCCTATTTGCGGTTTTTCAATATCATTTTTATCCAATGTTACAACAGAACCGTTATTTATTGCATGTGACGGCAGAGTTGCTAATAATACAGTTGCAAGATATACTCCAAAAAACTTTTTCATACTATTATTTATATATTAAATATGCAAATCTTTCAAATTGATTATTCAAACTGATTTTATCACAGTAAACAAATATTAATAAACTTTGTTTCATGATAAAATCAGCATATGAAAAAATTTTATCTTAAATCAATGGGCTGCAAGTCAAATCAGTTTGAGGGGCAAATAACGTCCGAAAAATTAATTAACGCAGGCTTTATGGAAGTAAATGATATTAAAATGCTTAACAGCGGTGATTTTTATATTCTTAATTCCTGCTCAGTAACTCAAAAAAGTGATAACGAAGCAATGTACTTATTAAGACATGCTCATTCTTTGGGATTAAAAACTGTTTTAACCGGCTGTATCGCACAAATAGAGAAGGATAAATTGCTCAAAGAAGAGTATATTGATTATGTTTTTGGAAATGAAGACAAATTCAAACTTGCAGACTATTTGAACAGCGACCTAAATTATGCGGTAAAAGATTTAATGTCAGAAACAAAATTTTTGCCTGTAAGCTTAAATGACACAACTAAAACCAGAATAAGTTTAAAAATACAAGACGGTTGTGACAATCGCTGTTCATATTGCATAATCCCTTATGGCAGAGGAAAGTCAAGAAGTGCTGATGCTGATTATATTATAAGTGAGATTAACAGATATGAGGATATCGGATACAAAGAGGTCGTTTTAACCGGTATTCATATAGGTTTGTGGGGAAAAGAAAACGGGGAATCAATTTTAACTTTGTTAAAAAAAATCGAGAAAGAAACTTCTATACAACGTTATAGGCTAGGGTCGTTGAATCCTCACGAAATTACAACTGAACTTTTAGACTTTCTACAAACAAGTGAAAAATTTTGTCCGCACTTCCATTTATCGCTTCAATCTGCTTGTAATAAGACATTAAAGGCCATGAACAGGCACTACTCCGCAGAATACTATTTAGACCAAATAGAAGATATTGTTTCAAGATTTAAAAAACCTTTTTTAGGAAGTGATATTATAGCAGGATTTGTAGGTGAGACAGAAGATGATTTTCAGACAACGGTTTTAAACCTGAAAAAATCAAAACTGTCAAAAATTCATGTTTTTCCGTACTCAATAAGAAAAGGTACTCAAGCCGAAAAGATGGAAGGACATTTGCCGGATAATGTAAAAGAAGAGCGCGCAAATATTATTAAAGCTATTTCTAAAGAAAAATTTAAATTATTTTTAGATAGCAATATAGGAACAACACAAGAAGTGCTGATAGAAAAAAGACCTGATAAACACACAGGTAAGTATAAAGGTGTTACGCGCAATTACTTAAATGTGCTGCTTGAAGAAGGAGAATTCAATACATTGCAAAATGTTGTTTTAACTCATGACAATTTATTATACTTGTAAGCCTGTTACTGCAGTTTAAAAAAATAGGTTTGGTGAAATCCAACAAAAACTCTTTTTGGTAATACTCTGCGACCCATCGTTATGAAGCATTGTTTGTCGAAGAACTCAGCTGTCTATTAACAACTCGGTAACGATAATTGAATGACAATTGAATAAATATATTAAGTTTTGTAAAGACAAGTTTACATCCTAAGATTCAGTAAATATAATTGTTTTAGGCTACATGTAAAATTATCATGAATTTACAAGCAGTATAAATAGGCAATTTTTTTTATCTTAAAACGTTTATGTATATAAGACGTAAAATGATGTAAGAAAATGGAAATGGGGTAAATTAATAAATTAACTCTGAATGAGATAAATATTAGATACCTCTCACACTAATCCTTTTTTGTAACGTGTAAATAAAAGGGACTAGGAAAAGAAACGAAAATTAAATAGTAAGTTGTAAAATATAGGAGTACCAGTTATGGCAGATGAATTAGCAATTCAACCAGGTGTAAATCAAACCCAATCAAACTCAGGAGCTTATGCTTTGACAGGAGGCGTAATCGGTGGTGCAGTTGGCGGTGTAGGTGCACACTACTTAACAAAACCAAAGTACGCATCGTATGATGACATTATTAAAGAAGCTCAAGATTCTACGGATTTTTCTTCACAAATTGACAAAGCTGAAGGAACAGAAAAAGACTTTTTAACAGCGGCAAAAGAAGTTGCCGATGAAAAAACAAATGCCGGAAAGGTTTGGGATGATGAATTTAAGGCATACCAGGAAGCTCACAAAGACGGCAAGGTAATCGAAGACGATGCATATAAAGCATTAGTTGAAAAAGAAACCGCAGCGGAAAAAGCTTTGAATGATAAACGCACAGCATTACTTGCTGAAGAAGTTGAAACAACTACAGGAACAAAACCTGCATTATCAGAATCTCACAAAAAATATTATGAAATACAAAAAGCTCGTTCTGAACGCGCCTTAAAAGAAGTTAATGAAGGCTTAGCAGAATTGAGGAAAGCTCTGGAAGACGGAGCAAAACCATTAAAAGAAGCAATCGAAAAACACGCTGATGCTATTTACGCAGCGAGAAACAATGTTGACAGTTTAGAAGAAAGCTACAACAAACTGCAAACGGTATATGCTAAAGAAACTAATCCTGCTCGTAAAGCAGCAATAAAAGCAGAAGTAGATGCTTGCAAAGCAGATTTAAAGACAGCAAGAAAAGCTCTTAATGATGCAATGAAAGTAGTTGAAGAAACTGTGGCAAAGGCTGCAGATGGTCTTGAATACCATGGCTTAAAGGGTGATAAACTTAAAAAAGCCAAAGAAGCTAAAGCAAAAGAATTTAAAACATTCGTTGAAAGCACTGTAAATGAAAGAATTATGAATAACAGAGTAAATTCTGATGTAGTTGCAGGACTTGAAGAAAAAAGAACAAAAGCATTTGATGCAATCAAAGATATCGCAAAACGTGATTTATCAGGAAAAGAAGCTGAACAGGTAGCTGAAAGAGTTAAATTGCACGTTGATAAAGTTGAAACACCGAACTTAGAAAGATTGAAAAAACTTCAACAAGCATATAAAGATGCAGTAGAAGCAACTAAGGCAGCAGGTGGAACCACAACGACCGTTACAACGGAATTTACCGGAAGAATCGGTAAAGGTTGGTTATCAGCTCCGATTTCAGGAACTACGACAACAACGACTACAACTTCAGCATTGGGTAAAGATGCAATTGCGCTGGCTAAAGAAGGCTTATCCGATAAAGAAAAAGAAATTTTAGACAAGATTGTAGCAGGCAAATCAGAAGCAGAAGTTAACAAAGCATTTGAAGACGCAATCGCAACACGTAACCAAAATATAACAAGATTAAATGCCGCTGCAGCTGATGTTAAATCAGTAGCCGCACAAATCACAGAAAAAGGCGGAGAAGGCGCATACATCAGAGACGGCGTTCTATACAAGCTTGACGGTTCAAAAGTTGAATTCAAACCTAAAACCTTTAAATTAGCTTCAGGTATTGAACTTCCTGTTCCGACAGAAATGCGCAAGCTTCAAGAACAAGCTGCACGTTTAGAAGGTCAAATAGCTGATTATAATGAAAAATTATCACCTACAACAACTGCAAAAGCTAAAAAATACACAGCAGAACAAGTTGAAGAACAGGTAAAAGCTGAGAAAGAAGCATACGAAGCAGCTAAGAAGGCAAGAGAAGGCGCTCCGAGAACCGCTGTGAGAACTGAAGCAGAACAGCTAGCTGACTTTATTAAAGAAAAACATCCTGACGTAACAGACAGAGACGGATTCATTAATAAACAAGTTAAAGAAAAAACAGATAAATTTGCTAAAGATTTTGAAAATCAATTCAAACGCAAATACGGTTTTGCTGAACATGCAAGTTGGAAAATTGCAGGCGTAACTGCAGCAGGTATAGCACTAGGCAGTCTGATTGCTTCTGCATTCGCACCTAAAAACAATGGTTAATCCAAAATGGGATAACTCCCGTTAATCTCCGAATATTTTACAAATTATCCGAACCTCTCAAAATTGAGAGGTTCGGATTTTTTATATTTTATCAACTGTATTTTTACATTTTTTATGGTATTATTACGAGTATAGTTTTTAAGGAGGGATATATGAAAAAAGTCATATTATCAATTTTTGCATTAACAATGTTAATTTTACCGTCAAGTGCTGCAACAAAATGGGCTGCAGTTGACAGAGTTGCGCCTGTTGGTAAAATTATTGTCGAAAAGAGCAGTTTACCTGCTAAATTACAATTTGAACTTGTTGAAAGTGTTGTAGATAATTCAAAAACTTCAACAACAAATAAAGTGCAAATATCAAAGTCGGATTTAGCATATGCCGGTAATGATAACGAAGTAGCTGCAGTAATTGCATACGAATTAGGACAAATTATAAACGGTAAAAGCGGAAAAGATAACTTAAGAGCAGCTGCAAAAGCTATCTTAGCGGAAAAATTAAGCAGCGAAAATGTTATTAATGCGACTGCTAACAGCGAGTATTGGAACAGTAAAACTGCTTTAAGAGATAAAAAAGAAGCAGACATGACCGCTGTTGATTTGATGGTAAAAGCAGGATATAATCCGCTTGCGTTAGTTGTTGTTATCACAAAAATGCCGGGTTCGAATCTGGAATTGATTATGGGGAAACCTGCAAATTCCGAACGTGCAATGAGTGCATATGACTATGTGCTTTATAATTATCCTGAAAAAGTGAAGGCAGGATATGGCTGCCAAGAATACAGAAATTTTCTTACTTATGCTGATCCTATAGTTGACAAGAGAAATAAAAGCAAACGTTCAATAAAGAAATTTAATAAAGAACAAGAAAAAATTAAAGCGGAAAGAGCAAAAAATCTTAATCAATATAAGATGTCAGGCGGTCTTAGCGGTTGGGATGCAACATATGCAATATTAAATGAATTATCGACAAAAGAAAACAAGTAAGTAAATAAATAAATTTATAAAAAGGGTAGTATAATTATATACTACCCTTTTTATGTGCATCAAATAACATATTTTGTTGTATTTATTCAAAAACTCTTATTATATCTACTTTTTCTCCTCTCTTTATTTCGGATGTAAAGAGAGGAGAAAAAGTAGCAAAAAGAGGAGAGAAACACCGGTAGAATAAGCCGTTTACATCAGCCTT
>ODAI014445153.1_pt1 | contig 21331 bp, 20 predicted proteins | sample 1539321 | NCBI WGS metagenome assembly ODAI01 (sample SAMN02144231, study PRJEB22623) | gut metagenome | biome: sheep rumen | host: Ovis aries | place: New Zealand | reverse complement strand
TATCCATAGTATCACTTCCGGCGCTTTATTATAGTACTATTATTTAATTTGGTCAATTTTATATGCAAAAAGAAGCTTTATCTTTTTTTAGCTTCTTTTATTAACTTTTTAAATAATGGTTTATTATGGTCTTCTAATTCTGGGTGAAATTGAACTCCTATCATGAAGTGATTAGGATCTAGTCCTTCTATTGCTTCTATAGTTCCATCTTCTGCTATTCCAACTACTTTAAATAGTTTACTATCATCAAATGTATTATTTTTTACTGCAAATGTATGAAGTGATGGTTCACTTATTTGACTGGTTTTATATATTTCATATAGTCTACTGTCTTTATCTATGTTAATAATGTGTTTTGATTTTTCTATTTGTGATAGATAGAATGGATCTAAATTATCATGTCCTTCTCTTTTTTCTAGAAAGTAATCTTCATATTCTGGTTTGAAGAAGTTTTCTATTTCTTGATATGTTGTATTTCCTAGTTCTTTATATATCCAGTTATATCCGGCCATTGTTTGCATACCTAGGCATATTCCTAAAATTGGTTTTTGTCTATCAATTGCATATTTAATAGTATTAATCTGCGGACTTTCTATAATTGGTCCTCCCTGTAGAACAAATCCATCGCACAATTCCATTTGGTCTATTTCAAATTTTCCATTTGGAAACACAAGTCCAATTGGAATGCCTCCTGCTTCTATTATTCTTTTTGGATATGTATTTATAAATTTTGTATAGTTATTAAATGGACTGTCTTTTTTTGTGGCTCTTGGTGAAATCATTCCTATAATTGGTTTTTCCATTGTTATTCCTCTTTTCTTTGCTGTATTATATCATTTAACTTTCTTTTGTCAATTAAATTATATTTAAAAGAAACTAGAATTATATCTAGTTTCTAAAATAAACTTAGCTGACTTGATTCATCCATTCCATCAAGTATTCCCATAGCTCTCATTTTTTCTATTAGGGTTGCAGATATTTTAGCTCTTTTTTGCAAATCCTCAATACTTATGTAATTTCTTTTTTCTCTTTCTTCAACTATTTTTTTTGCTACTACTGTACCTAATCCATCGATTGCTCTAAAAGGTGGGATTAGTGAGTGACTGTCTTCATCTATTACGAAGTTACTATAATGTGATTTATAAAGGTCTATCGGTTTAAATGTATATCCTCTAGCTAAAGCTTCTAAGGCTACTTTTAAACATTCTAGAATTGATGACTCTTTATTTGATGCATCAAATCCTTTTTCCTGAATTTCTATTATTCTAGCTTTTACGGCTTCATATCCTTTTATCATGGCTTCTATGTCGAAATCATCATACTCTACTGAAAACTGAGCTGCATAATATACTTCTGGTTTATGCACTTTATAGTATGCTAGTCTGAAAGCATTTACTACGTAAGCTACTGCATGGGCTTTTGGGAACATATATTTTATTTTGGCACATGAGTCTATAAACCATTTTTCTATGTTTGCCTCTTCCATTATTTTTACGTAATCTTGCCATAGGTCTGGTTGTTTACTTGCTCTTCCTTTACGTACAAATTCCATTATTTTAAAAGCGTCTATTGGTTTTAGTCCATGATACATTAGATATACCATTATATCATCACGGCACCCTATTACTTCTGAAAATGGTACTACTCCATTATCTATTAGGTCTTTAGCATTTCCATTCCATACATCGGTTCCATGTGATAGGCCTGATATTTTAACTAATTCGGCGAATGTTTTTGGTTTTGTTTCTCTTACTAACTGTAGGGTGAAAGGTGTTCCAAATTCTGGAATTCCTAGGCTTCCTGTATCGTTCATTATTTGGTCTTTTGTTACTCCTAGTGGTTTTGGAGATAAGAATATTCCCATTGTTTCTTTATCGTCTAATGGTACTTTTGTTATATCATCTCCTGTTATATCTTGAACTAATCTTAGTTTAGTTGGTCCTGAGTGACCTAAAATATCTAGTTTTAATACGTCTTGGTCTATGGCGTGGTAGTCGAAATGTGTTGTTCTCCAAGCTGAGTTTACATCGTCTGCTGGATACTGAAATGGTGTAAAGTCAAATACATCCATGTATCCTGGTATAACTACTATTCCTCCTGGGTGCTGGCCGGTTGTTCTTTTTACTCCCGTGCATCCTTTAGCTAATCTTTCTACTTCAGCTGTTCTCATATATATTCCTTTATCTTCACAATATCCTTTTACGTATCCAAAGGCTGTTTTATCAGCTACTGTTCCAATTGTTCCTGCTCTATATACGTTATCTACTCCGAATAGTACTTTTGTGTATTCATGAGCTGCTGCTTGGTTTAAATCTGAGAAGTTTAAGTCTATATCTGGTACTTTATCGGCGTGAAATCCTAGGAATGTTGCGAATGGCATGTCTTGTCCATCTTTGTTCATCTTTTCACCGCATTTAGGACAGTTCATGTCTGGCAGGTCGTATCCACTTCCGTAGTCACTACCTAAGCTTTTTCCATTAAGTTCAAATATAGAATGTTTACATTTTGGGCATACGTAGTGTGGTGGTAGTGAGTTTACTTCTGTAATTCCCATCATTGTTGCAACTAATGATGATCCAACTGATCCCCTACTTCCTACAAGATATCCATCATCGTTAGATTTTTTAACTAATTTTTGAGAAATTAAATATATTACGTCAAAGTGAGCTCCTATTATTCCCGTAAGTTTATCTTCTACTTTTTTATCTACGTCTTCTTCATTTGGATTTTGCCTTAATATGTCCTTTTTTATTACTTCTTTTACTTTATCAAGTCCACCTACCATTGTTTTGTGAAGTTCTTCATATATTTTTTTAGTATATTCTTCTTCTGTTAAATTTTCTAACTTTACTTCATTTTTTATAGCATTAAATGGTTCATCTCCATATAGTTCTGTAGCTAGGCGCTCTTCTATGTTGTATGGTAGTGGTGAGCCATATATGTCCTGCGCTTTGGTATATACTAGGTCTAGTGTTGTTTCTGTACAGTTTTCTATTTTAGGGGCGAATGGTATACCTCCTGTATCTATTATTACTTCGATTATTTCTACCATATCAGCTATCATATTTGTGTTTTTAACAACTATTTCTTCTGCTTCTTCTTCTGGTAGGAATGAAAATTCTTCTAACATTTCATCTGTTGTTCTTAGGTACTGTGATGGAATTTGGGTGATATTTTTTCTAGCTAGTGGATGTCTTCCACCACCTGGTACTTTTTGATTTACGATTATTTCTCTATATATTCTATCTTCTGGTTCTATTTGGTGTACATCTCCTGTAGCTACTATTATTTTCCCTGATTCTTTGGTAACTCTTATTATTTTTTTTATGTGTTTTATTAGTTCTGCTTTATTTGCAAAGTCTCCCATTTGAATTAGGTGGTCATATACTGCTGGGGGTTGAACTTCTACGTAGTCATAGAAGTTAATTAGATTTGATAGTTCTTCATCTGATTTACTTCTTGCTAGTTTAAATATTTCACTTTCATAACAGCCACTTCCTATTAATAATCCTTCTCTATGCTTTTCTACTTCACTTCTTAGTATTCTTGGTGTTTTATATAGGTATTTTGTATTGGCAAGTGAAATTAATTTAAACATATTTTTAAGTCCTATTTTGTTTTTAGCAATTATATTTATATGATGTGAAGCTCCATATTTATGTATTTCGTCTTTTGAGACTAGTTTATCTAAATCTTTTATTGTTTTGAAATTTCTAGATACTAGTTTTTGTAACATTTTATGAAATACTAAGGCTGTTCCTTCTGCATCGTAATCTCCTCTATGGTGGGCTGTTTCATCCCAAGGAACGTCATATCTTTTTACTAGGGCTGATAGTGAATGTCTTGCAAAACCTGTATCTAAAGCTCTTGATAATTCCAAGGTATCTATTACGGTATTTGTAAATTCTCCTAAGTTATATTTGGTGTGGGCCATTACGATAAATGATACGTCGAATTTGGCATTATGGGCAACCATTGGAAGGTCACCTGTCCACTCTTTGAATTTTTTTACAGATGTTTCTTCATCTGGTTTTCCTTTTAACATGTCATCGGTTATATTTGTAAGTTCGGTTATTTTTTGTGGAAGTTTTCTCTTCGGATCGATTAATTCGTCAAATCTATCTATTATTTCTCCATTTTTTATTTTTACCGCACCTATTTCTATTATTTGGTCTGCTCCTCCGGCATTGAAACCTGTAGTTTCTAGGTCAAATACTACATATGTCTGTGACATTAAGTCTTCTTCTTTTGGTCTTAGAACTATGTCTACTGTATCATCTATTAGTGTAAGTTCTGTTCCGTATAGTGCTTTAAATTTATCTTTCTCTTCTTTTCCTTTATTGTAGTTTGTTACTAGGTTAAATACGTGTGGGAATGCTTGACAACCATTATGATCAGTTATAGCTATGGCTTTATGTCCAAAACTCATAGCTCTTTTTACTAGTTCTTCTTCTCCTGCTACTCCATCCATTTGACTCATTTTGGTGTGGGCATGGAGTTCTACTCTTTTTTCTTCGGCAAGATCTTCTCTTTTATCTTCTTCTACTTCTATGTAGTTTAAATCTCTAACATTTAAAACTATTTCGTTATTTGAGAATCTGTCTGCCTTTGTATATCCTCTAATTAGGTACCAATTACCAGATTTTATTCTTTTTAAATATTTTGCATATTCTTTATCGTCTTTGGTAAATATTTTGGCATACATACTATCTGTTTTATCGGTTAATTTAAGTGTTATTATTTTAAAGTTACTTTTACTTGATTCAAAGGTATCAATTCCAAATATTTTAGCTTTTACTGTGACTGAGTCCATTTCGAAGGTTATGTTATTTATTGGTATTACTTCTGTTTTTATCTCATCTCCTATAATGATTGGGCTTTCTATCTTTTTTGGCGTTTTTGGAACTACTTTTGTTTTTTCTATTTCTTCTCTTATTTCTTCTGCTTTTTCCTCATTTATTTTAGTCTTTATTATCACTTGAAATCCTGAGTTTTTAAGATCTTTTTCTAATTGTTTTATAATACTTTCTATTTTCATTTCTTCGGCTTTATTAATGATTTCTATATATAGTTTATTATCTTCTAAAGTTAATTTACTTTCGATAAATTCTTTTAGTAATGGTGCTTCTTTACTGTATTTTTCTATGTAGTATCTATAGTATTCTATTATGCTTTCTAAATTAAAATTTTCTACCTTTAATAATGAAGAAACTTTAGCTTTATTATATTTTTCTTTTAATTTTTTATTAAAAATAAGGTATGTTTTTAATGGTAGTGGGTTTTTTAAGCTTAAACAAAATGCGTATTTATCCTTATTTCTGTTGCAAATAATTTTGTCTAGTGAGGCTTCATTAAAATATTTTTTGTCTTCTTCATCTATGTTTATTTGTTTTAATAGTAGTTCTATTTTATTATGCATGTTTATCACCTTCAATTATTATATCATTTGTTTCTTAAAAAACCGAATTATTTTTCGGTTTCTATTTTTTTTATTTTATTTTTAGGTCTATTTTCTGGATTATCTACCAGTTTTAAATAAATAACTCTATGTGGGATTGATACTTCTTTTATAAGTGTGCATACGTTTGATCCTAATCTGAATGTTCTATTGAGTGATTTTTTTGCTCTTGAAATGTCTTCTGGTGATACATATCCTCTTATGTTATTTTCTAGTTTTATTTTCATACCAAATGGGGATATATTAACTATCTGTCCTCTTAATTCTTTTCCTATTAAATGTGAAGCGACTTTGGCCATCAATAGTTCCATATGCTGCTGTTCTGCATCATCGGCCTGCCTTTCCATAAATGATGAATGAGCACATATTTCAGGCAGTTCTTCTTCTATTTGGGGGGCTATTTCGTATGCTTTTATTAAGTCTTCATATGTGTCGAATAGTCTATGAACTACTAGATCTGGATATCTTCTAATTGGCGATGTAAAATGTGTGTAATAGTCTAAAGCAAGTCCATAGTGTTTTTCATTTATGTTTGAATATTTTGCTCTTGACATGTTTGTTAGAATATAATGAGATATGATCGAATAGTTTTCTGTTCCTTTAAAGCTATCTATAAATTCTCTTAGGTCTCTTGCTTTATATGTTCCGTTGTTTATTTTGTTTATTAGTTTATTAGCATCTCCATTACATAAACCTTCTTCTTTTAAGTATTTTAGTGTGTTTACGAGTCCATCATCATGTGGTCCACCATGAACTCTATAAATAAATGGTAAAGACATATATGAGAAATGTTCTGTTACTATTTCATTTGCTAGTATCATGAAGTTTTCAACTATTCTCTCTGCTATTTGTTGATTTCTAGTTTCAAATGAGATATCTGATTCTTTTTCTTCTAAATTTATTTTTAGTTCACTTGAGGCGAAGTCTATATTACCTCTATTTTTTCTTTGATTAATTAGTATTTCTGTTAATTCTCTCATTATTTTTAAATCTTCTATATAGTCTTCATATCCTTCAACTTTAGTGCCATCTATTAATATTTTATTTACATCTTCATATGTCATTTTCTTATTTGAATTAATAACACTTTTATATAGGTCATATGATACTATTTTTCCTTTTTGATTTACTTTAATTTCAACTGTTTTAGTTAGTCTATCAACGTTTGGATTAAGTGAACATATTCCATTTGATAGTTCATGTGGTAGCATTGGAATTACTGAGTCTGCCATATATAGTGAGGTTCCTCTTTCTCTTGCTTCTTTATCTAGGGCAGATCCTTTTTTTATGTAGTGACTAACATCTGCGATGCTGACTGTTATTATGTAATTGTCTCCATCTTTTTTTATTCCAACAGCATCATCCATATCTTTTGTATCTTTACCATCAATTGTAAATATTCTTTCTTTTCTTAAATCTCTTCTTCCTTCTAGTTCATCTTCTTTTACTTCTGCTGGTATTTTATCTAACTCTTCTCTTGCTTTTTTTGAAAAGTTTAGATAGAACCCTTTAGATTCGGCTATTGCTTTCATTGATGCGTCTGGATCATCTTTATGTCCAACTATTCTAGTTATAGTTCCTTTATATAATTCTTTATCTTCTTTAATATTATTAATATTCATTAGAACAATACTGCCTTTAACTATTTTTTCTAAGTTTTCTTTTGGGCATATTACTTTGATATTTCCATATGAATTATAAGGAACGAATGTATCTTCTCCGATGTATTCGAAAATTGTGTGATTAGCTCTCTTTATTATTTTTTCTACTTTTCCTTTTAAATAGCTGTGTCCACCCTTATGGATATTTGTTATTACAACTATATCTCCATCTAAAGCTCCATTTAGTTCATTTTGTTTTAGGACGAATTTGCTTTTTTTGCCTTCTTTTTCTATTTTTATTATTCCTAGTCCTTCTTTATTTATATGTAAGATTCCTTGTGCTTTTCCTAGTCTTTCTTCGTTAAACTCTTGATACATTCCTCTTTCATCTTTGTATATTAATCCTTCTTCTTCTAACTTTTTTAACTCACTAAAAAAAGTAGCTCTTTTTTCTTCACCTTTTATATGCATTTTTTTACATAGTTCCTGTGAAGTAAGCTTCTTTGTTTTTAAATTATTTATTATTTCTTTTCTCATGTTCACTTAAACCACCCTGTTATTAGTATAACTCATGTTTATCTATTTAACAAGATAATTTAGTAAATGTTATGTAAAGCTAGAGAAATATAAATATATATCTATCTTTACCTGTTAGGTCTTTTTCTATTTTTATTTTATCTGTTTTTATATAATCTGTTACTAACCTTTTTATCATTTTTCCTTGATTCATTCCTATTTCAAATGCGATAATTCCAGGTTTATTAATGTAATTACTAACTTCCTTTAATATTTTTTCATAGAACTCTATCCCATTATTATCTGCGTAAAGTGCGATATGTGGTTCATTATTTTTTACAATATCTTCTACTATCTCGTCATATGAAATATATGGTGGATTACTTATTATGATATCATACTTGTTTTTTACTTTTTCTAACATATTACTGTGGATAAAGTTTATATTTACATTATTTTCATTTGCATTTTCCTTGGCTATTTTTAAGGCTTCTCTAGATATGTCTAGTGCATCAACAGATGAATTTAGTTTCTTTTTTAGAGTGATTGCTATTGCTCCACTACCCGTTCCTATATCTAATATTTTGAGTGGTTCTTTTAGATATGTCTTTGAATAATTAATTGTTTTTTCTACTAATGTTTCTGTTTCAAATCTCGGTATTAAAACGTTTTCATTTACTTTTAAGGTGTTTCCATAAAAGTTTACACTACCAACTATATATTGTACAGGTTTTCCTTGTTTTAGTTTTTTTAATCCTTCGTCTAATTTTTCTTTAGGAAGATATTTTTTTAGGTACTCTTCGTCTGTCATTAACTTTCCCTTAGTTTTCTATTTTGATCTTCTGTAATAAGAGCGTTTATTATGTCATCTAGATTGCCTTCCATAACTCTATCTAGATTTTTAGTAGTATAACCTATTCTATGATCTGTTACTCTATTTTGAGGATAATTATATGTTCTTATTTTTTCTGATCTATCTCCAGTTCCAATTTTACTTCTTCTTTCGTTTCCTAAGGCTTCTTCTTGCTCTCTTATTTTTGCTTCATATAATCTACTTCTTAGTATTTGCATAGCTTTTTCTTTATTTTGCACTTGGCTTCTTTCATTTTGACAGGTAACTACTGTATTAGTTGGAAGATGTGTAATTCTGACTGCACTATCAGTTGTATTAACTGACTGTCCTCCTGCTCCTCCACTATGATATACATCTATTTTTAAGTCATTAGGATTTATCTCTAAATCTACTTCTTCGGCTTCTGGCATTACAAGAACTGTTGCAGTTGATGTGTGTACTCTACCTTGCGTTTCTGTTACTGGTACTCTTTGAACTCTATGAGCTCCACTTTCATATTTTAGTTTTGAATATACATTTTCTCCTTTAACCATAAATTCTACTAGAGGGAATCCTCCAGCGTCGTTGTGTTCCTCAGATAAGGCATCTATTTTCCAACCTACTTTTTCGGCATATTTTGTATACATTCTGTATAGGTCTCCCGCAAAGATGTTTGCTTCGTCTCCTCCAGCAGCTCCTCTTATTTCTACAATAACGTTTTTATCGTCATTTGGATCTTTTGGAAGTAACATAATTTCTATATTGCTTTCTAGGTTTTCTTTTTCTTCTGTTAGTTTTGCTATTTCTTCTTTGGCAAATTCTCCTAGTTCTGGGTCTTTTGTCATTTCTTTAGCTTCCTCTAAGTCTATCTCTATTTTTTTTAATCTTTGGTAAGCATCATATGGTTCTTTTAAATCTGCCATTTCTTTATTTAGCTTTAACATTTGTTTTACATCAGAAATTATTTCAGGACTATTTAATTTTTCTTTTAATTCGTTATATTTTTCTTCGATTGCGATTAATCTTTCTTTCATAAATATCACCTTTTTTTACGTTTTCAATTATACTATATTTTATTCTTATTTACAAATATTATATAGAAAAAATTAAAGCTTGTAACTTTAATTTTATATTATCTCTTTATATTTATTGTATATTTTACTACTGTAGGTAATAATTCCTTCTTTTGCCAATCTTGATGTGGCAAAACATACTGGTTCTTTTTCTATGTGACATATTTTTTTCAATGTCTTTTTGAAAATCTTGTTATTTAAAGCAAACTAATCTGTTCTTTTTCTTCCAATTCAATTATTACTTTGCTTTTTGCCATGTGTAGTCACTTTTTACGTGACCTAATTCATGATAGAGTGCAAAATAGAAAGATGCTCTATTTTTTATTATTATGATAATATCATCTCTTGTTTATATGTTGTAATGTATTAGAATTTAATATACAAATGTCTAATTACAAAGAAGTCATTTTTTACTTCTATTGTTTTAATGTGAAATAACCTGGTGTTTCGGCTGTATCTATTCTCGCATATTCTTTATCCATGTGGTTTGAACTATAAGAGGTTCCATTTCCTCCCATTAATTTTGTTAAATATCTAAACATTGTAGTTGAATCTATGACATTTGTCGTTATAAACTTATCAGATACTAATATTGTTTTGAGTTTTGATTTATTGTCATTTGAACCTTGAAACATATGGAACATGTTAGTTACATTTGAAGTATCGAATGTACTTAAGTCTAATATTTCGATATTTTGAATACCAGCAAACATACTTCTCATATTAGTAACATTATTAGTGTAGAATTTTTCCCCAAATATTATTTCTTCTAGTTTATTAGGTACATAGCTACTTGTACTTGTATTATAAAAACAAAACATTGCATACATATCGGTGACTTTACTCGTGTCAAAACTACTTAAATCTAAAGATGTTATGCTAGAACAATTCAAAAACATATTTCTCATGCTAAGGACATTTGATGTGTCATAATTATTATTAAAAGTGATTGTTTCAAGACTTGTAAAATCGGAAAATAAATTTGACGAATTTGTATTTGCTATTACTCCATCTTTTGCTCCTATAAATAAATCATATTTAGTACTATCTTCCGCATTCGGTATGACATATGCTTTTACGCCCCCTAGACCGTCTTCTGATACGTCCCATGCTTCTGATGCGTTATTTGGTACTGTGTTAGTATTTAAAAAAGTTGCATTTATTATTTTTTCTCTATAAAAATCTGTGTGGAAATCTGCGTTTGATGTATCTGTCCACGCTTTTATTATTCTAGATTTATCTTTGATATTTCCTTTGGCATTTATTTTTATTTTTGTCGAAAATACTGCATACCCCGTTGTAAAGAATATCAACAAAAATGTAAGACTTAATATGACTAATCTTTTTTGTTTTTTTAACTTTCTTCTTTCTATCTTTCTCATAATATCACCTATTTTGTTATCTGTTTAAATTATAACAAATATATTTTTGTATTTCAATTTTGCATGAACAAAGTGCCAAATCAATATTATAATTACAATTTTCTATATGAATGCGATAATTAATTCTTTTTTATATTATCTTTTACTCTCAAGTGTTATTTTTGCTTTTCCTGGTCCGGTATAGCCTGTTCCAGTAGTATAATAACCTCCTTCAAATTTTGGCATTTGTGTAATTTCTCCTTTTTGTGTCGTCCAGTCATAACCTTTACCATCAATCATTTTAGTATCTGTAAATATGAAATTTGAATAATGATATGAACATGTTATGTCGGTTGTTCCATCATTGCACTGACTATCATTAGTTCCAGTTCGCAGAATGATATTATCCTCAACTGAATCTTCTGATATTGCTACGCAGCCATTATGTCCTGAAATAAATGATGATCCTCCCGCTCCACCGGCAACTCCATTTTTATACCATCCTGTCATACCACTATAATAACCATTGCCAGAATTATTGAATAGTTTGTCTGACTCTATCTTGGTGCGAACTACTTTTCCAAAACCTGATCCAGTTGTCTGTGTGGCACCTACTCCTCCATCATGGCTTATTCCGTTTGCTGTAATACTATCGGTACTATATCCTACTAGTCCACCAGACGGTCCAGATGTGGTATCGCCTGTATTCCAACTATTAAGTCCTCCTCGTCCTCCTGCTCCACCAGCTACCATAATTCTTGATTTTAGTGATTCAAAATTATCCCATTGTCCGTTAATCAATCTAATATCTGAAGACCCGGTTGCTGCAAAGGCATATGATTGCACTTCTCCATAATTGAAGAGGCTTTGGCTTGTACTTGTAGCTAAATAAACATATAGTTTAGTACCTTTATTTATATCGATTTTTCCACTGACATAAGATGACTTATTAGTACCATTCGAAGCTCCCCAAAGTTCTATCTTATAGTTTGCATCGCATGGTGCTTTAAATTCTTGTTCACTTCCTGTAAATTGATATTCCCAAGTTCTTCCTATGCTACAGCTTTTTATATTTCCTTTGGCATTTAGTTTTATCGTTGTAGAAAATGCTGCATATCCTGTTGTTAAAAATATAAATAAGACTGTAAGGATTAATATTACTAAGCTTTTTTGTTTTTTTAGTTTTCTTCCTCTTATTCTTCTCATTATATCACCTATTTTGTTATTTACTTAAATTATAACAAATATAATATTTTATTTCAATTTTGGCTAAAAAAAGTATTACTATAGTGTAATACTTAATCTAATTCATCTTCATCTACTATTGTTAAATCATCTTCTTCTAGGTCATCAACATCATCCAGATCTTCATCATCTATTTCCGAATCATCATCCATGTCGTGGTATTCATCTGGAGCCATATCATTCATTTCTTCTTCTAGTTCTTCTTCTGTTTCTAGAGATTCCTCATCATCTTCGTCTTCTGTTTCTTCTAAGTTAATTGCCATAGAATGATGATCTCTTAAATCCCAGGTTCCATCTTCCAATAATACAAATGATTTATCTGTTGTTAGATTTGTATAAAAGTCACCTATTTTATTTTCATATTCTTCATTTGAGAGTTCTAATAGTTTGCATATTTTTTGAAATATTTGTGGTGTATTTAGAGTTTTCTTTTCTTCTTTTATAATCATTTTAGCAAGTTCTATATACGAGTATGATTCTAACTCATCTTTTGCCATTTTATTTAATTTCATAGTTTCACTCCTTATTAATCCTAGAACATTGTATCATATTTTTTCTAGCTGTCAATACTATATTCACAATAATATGTAAATGTGTCAATATATTCATCATTTATTATTAAATCATATATTATTTTTAAGCTATTTTCTTTTTTTATTATTTCTTTGGTATATGTTTCTAATTTTAGATTACCATATTTAGTTATATATTTTCCTTTTAATTTTATACCTTTTTTTAAGTTTAATGTAATTAAATATTCGTTTTTTCTCTCTATAGTAATGGTGTCATCTATTTTTATTTTTGTTAATGTATTTTCTTCTTTATATGTTATTTGATTATTATTTTTTACTGCTTTTCCTTTGAATGTTTTGATTTCTTCTTTATTTTTTATTGTTGTTTTAATATTAATTTTCATTATTTCACTTCCGGTAAAAATTATATCATATTTTTTATTTTTACTTATATTTTTTTATTTTTTTCTAATAATAATTTTAGAAAGGAAGTAGATTCTATGAAGAAATCAAAAAAGGGTTTAAAATTTTTTATATTCTTTTTTATGATTTTTTTATTAATTTATTTCGGTATTTATTGGTATGCAGGAAAGACTGATAAACTTTCTATAAAGGGTGCGAATGGTTATTTTTTATATGATATAAATGATGAAATTTATACTACTGGTTCTAATGAATGGACTAAACTTAGCGACATTTCATCTAATTTAAAAAATGCGACTGTTTCTATAGAGGATAAGAATTTTTATAATCATCAGGGTTTTGATTTTTTCCGCATTTGTAAGGCGTTAATGATAAATGTTAAAAACAAAAGTAACAGTCAAGGAGCCTCTACAATTACTCAGCAGCTTTCTAAAAATTTGTTTTTAAATTTTGACAAGACTTGGTCTCGTAAGATGAGGGAGGCTTGGATTACGCTTAGGCTTGAAACTCATTACAGTAAGGATAAAATTTTAGAGGGGTATTTAAATACTATAAATTATGGTGGTATTTTTGGAATTGAAAATGCTTCTAATTATTATTTCGGTAAAAAATCATCTGATCTTTCTTTGGCTGAAGCTTCAATACTTGCTGGCATTCCTAAAAATCCTAGTAAGTACTCTCCGCTAACTAATTTCAAAGAAGCTAAAAAAAGACAAAAATTAATTTTAAATTCTATGGTTAAAAATGGTTATATTAGTTCTGATGAAGCTAATAAAGCCTATGGTGATGAGCTTATCTTTAAAAAAGGTGTGGATGATAATAATCTTAAAATGGTTATGTATTATCAAGATGCGGTTATTAGTGAACTTAAAAAAATTAAATCTATTCCTTCTTCTTTTTTACAGACAGGTGGTCTTAAAATATATACTAATTTAGATAATGACGTACAAAAGATTTTAGAAGACAGTGCGAATAAAAATATAACTAATCCAGATATCGAGATTGCCTCTATTATAGTCGAACCTAATAGTGGCAAAATACTTGCTTTAACTGGTGGCCGAGATTATGACAAAAGTGAATATAATAGAGCTATTAGTTCTAAAAGACAGGTTGGCTCTACTATAAAACCTTTTTTGTATTATTCTGCTTTGGAAAATGGTTTTACTCCTTCTACTACTTTTACTAGTGAGAAAACCACGTTTAGTTTTTCTGGCAATAAAACTTATACTCCTAAAAACTATAATGATAAATATGCGAATGGTCCTATTAGTTTAGCAGCTGCAATTAGTTATTCCGATAATATTTATGCGGTTAAAACTCATTTATTTTTGGGAGAAGGTGCTTTGACGGATATTTTAGGAAGGGTTGGTATTACTAATCATTTTACTGACTTACCTTCTCTAGCTCTCGGAGCTGAGGAGGTAGATATGATGAGTATGATCGGTGCTTATTCTGTTTTAGCTAATGAAGGTTATAAGGTCTCTCCTTATTTAATTCGCAAGGTTACTGATATGGATGGCAATGTTTTATACGAGCATAATTTAGATAATGAGTCTGTTTTAAATAAAAGTACTGTTTATGTTTTGAATGAGCTTTTAACTACTACTTATTCTAAGGAATTTAAGGATTATAACTCCCCTACTTGTCTTAGTATCTTACCTAAGATGACTCATAAGTATGCGCTTAAAAGTGGAACTACCAATACCGATAATTTAATATTTGGATATAACAAAAATCTTTTAGTCGGAATTTGGACTGGATATGATGATAATAAATATGTAAGTGGTTCTGATAGCTCTAATATTAAGAATATGTGGGTAGATATAATGGAGGCTTATTTGGAAGGTAAAAGTGATGATGAGGTTTGGTATAAAACTCCAAGTAATGTCGTTGGTGTTGCGATAGATCCTATAAGTGGTAATGTGGCTACTGATAATAATAAATCTAAAATTCTATATTATATTAAAGGCACTGAGCCTACTTTGGATAAGAAGTCTTTGGATGATGTTATTCCAACGATTAAATTAGAAGAATAATTTTTTATACAAAAAAACTCCTGAAATCAATCTATGTTGATATCAGGTGCTTTTAATATTTTATTATTTCTAATTCGTCTCCTGTTTTTAAGTTAAAAGCATTACCATCATCTGTGTCTAGATGAAGCTCAAATTTAAAATTTTCATCTACTCTGATGTGGACATTTTCTAATATTCCTGCTTTTTCTCCTTCAACTTTTATTTTGACTTTTTCTATTCCTTCTAAACCATATTCTTTGGCTTCATTTGGATTTATATGGATGTGTCTATTAGCTATTATGCATCCTTCTTCTAAGTATAATTCTTTATCTTCGTTTATCAAGGTTATGGCTTCTGAGTTTTTTATATCTCCTGAGTCTCTTACTGGAGGATTTACTTTTAATGTATAACTATCTGTCTTTGAAATTTCTACTTGGTTATATTTTCTAAGTGGTCCTAGAACTCTTACGTGTTTTATCTCTCTATCTCCATTTTTTAAGGTTACGAATTTATTTGAGGCGAATTGGCCTGGTTGTCTTAATTCTTTGACTACTTCTAGCTTTTCTTCTCCAAATAATTCTTTATATGTTTCTTCTGTTAAATGTACGTGTCTATTTGATACACCTAATAATACTTTCACTTTGATCACCTATTTAAGTATAAAATAAATATCTTTATTATTCAATAATTTGTTATATATTTTTTTATTTTAAATATACTTATTCTGAGGTGATTTGAATGAATAATAATTTTGCTAATGAAGGAAATTTTCCTGGTAATCCACTATTTAATAATGGTAGTGTTAGTCCTAATCAGCAGAATCAAATGAATTATTCTAATACTGTTTTTGAGCAATCTTATATCGAAAATATTTTGAGGCTTAATAGAGGTAAAAAAGTCGAGGTATATGCGTCATATCCTGATTCTAATGATTGGCGTGATATGGTTTTTAAAGGTATTGTCGAACAATCTGGAAGGGATCATATTATTTTAAGTGATCCTAAGACTGGCGAGTGGTATTTGATTTTAATTATTTATGTAAATTATATTAAGTTCGATGAAAGAATAATTTATAATCCTGATTTTTACCCAAATAATTGATAATTTAAATTAAGTTTGTTATAATTATTATAGGTGAAAGATATGGGAATATTTATTACGTTTACTATTTTGTTTATTCTAATTATTTTAATTATTTTGCTTATCATTTCTTCTTATAATAAGTTTCAGGTTTACGTTATTAGAATTAATGAGGCCGAGACTAACATAGACTCTGTTTTAAGAAAGAGATTTGATTTGCTCAATAAGTCTACTGAAATAATTAAAGAGGTTACTAAAACTGAAGATAATGTCTTAGTTCAGGTCGAGAGGCTTAAGTCTAAAAAACTATCTAATTTTGAATTAGATAGAAAGCTATATGACTGTTTAAAAGAATTTAACAAGTATAAAGAAAGATATCCAAAATTAAAAAATAATGAATCATTTGTAAAAATTGATGTTGATTTAAACGAATCTGAAGCTGAGATAACTGCTTTTAGAAAATACTATAATGATATAATTACTGATTATAATAAGATGGTTAAGTCTTTTCCTTCTAATTTGGTTGCTTTTTTCTTTAAATTTAAATCTAAACTTTATTTTGATGGTAAAGATATGAGCGATGATGATATTAGAGATTTCAAACTATAGGTCGTAAAGACCTTTTTTTGTTTTTAGGTGTATATATCTTCTACCTTAAATATGAGATATTCATATTTTATAAAAGTATACGATTATTTTAATGAATGTTTTTTTTAATTTTTCATATACTTTACTGGGTGATGTGATGAATTTTAAAGTTGGAGATTTGGTCACGCGTAATTCTCATGGAAATGATGTTATTTTTAAAATAACTAATATTTCTGATGGTGCTGATTTAAAAGGTGTTAATGTAAGGTTAATAGCTCACTCAAGTTTAGATGATTTATCGATGTACAACAATGAAGATATTGAACATGAAGAAGTTTTTTTAAAGAGGATATCTGAACCTCTTGATTTAAACCGAAATGACTATTTTTATATTCCCGGCAAAATTCTTCATATAGATAGTGATTCTGACTATTTAAACAGGTGTTTGGATTATTATGAAAAATCTAATGTTTGGTCGATGGGGATTAATGAAAAAGAGGAAAATATAGCTAGTAATATAATATCGTGGTTAGACAAATATAAACCTAATATAGTTGTCATAACTGGACATGATGCCTATTATAAGAGAAAAGGTGCTTTAAACGATATCAACGCATATAAAAATAGTAGTAATTTTGTAAATGCTATTAAGAAAGCCCGTGAGTATGAAGATAGTCATGAGAAACTCATAATAGTGGCAGGTGGATGCTCGTCGTGTTATGAAGAGTTAATTAAGGCTGGGGCTAATTTTGCTTCTAGTCCAAAAAGGATTAATATTCATGCGCTAGATCCTGCTGTGATAGCTACTAAAATGAGTTTATCCGATATTAATAAGCTTATCGACTTAAAAGATATTTTAGATAAGACGAAATATGGCAAGGATGGTATTGGGGGGATAATTACGAAAGGAACTATGTATGTTGGATATCCAAGGTAGGCTCTGTAGTAATGAGATGATTAAGGAGTTTTTGCTTCCATATGTTGGAAAAAAGGTTAAAATCAAGTATAATTTAGGCAGAAATAAATTTGAATGTTTTAGTGCTGAAATAATTAGTGTTTACAACTGTTTGTTCTTAGTTAAGTTAGATAATAATGTCACTAAATCTTTTTCTTTTTCTGACATTATTACTAAAAAGATTAAATTTATATAATAAATATTTGTTTAATTGTTGATTTTTTATTGTAAATATTGTACAATTATATTGAAATCATGCTAGAAGGGAGAGGTTATCTTGAAAATTACATCAGTAAATGTTCGTAAGGTGGACAGTGAGAACCGTATGCGTGGTATCGCTTCAGTTGTGTTAGATGATTGCTTCGCTATTCACGGAATTAGAATTATCTCTGGCGATAATGGTTTATTTACCGCTATGCCAAGTCGTAAATCTAATGATGGCACATATCACGATATTGCTCATCCAATCACTCCAGAATGCCGTAAGCAATTCGAAGATGCGATTATTGAGGAATATAATAATACTAAAGAAGAAGAATAATTCTTCTTTTTTTATTTATATAATCATATTATTATTTAGGAGGCGCTTATGGATAAAATAGATAGTGTTATTACTTCTTTAAATCACAGTGTTACTATTAATGAGAGAAAAAATATTATTATAACAGGTGTTAAAAAAATCGAAAGTTTCGATGAAGAGGAATTTTATATGGAGACTAGTATGGGTAATCTTACTTTAAAAGGTGAAGGCCTTGAGATAATTAAATTGGATACTTATCAGGGAAATGTATCTATTAAGGGAAAAGCTAATAGTATTACTTATTCTGAAGGGACTCGGGAAAAGGAGTCAGGAATTTTTAACAAATTATTTAAATGATCAACTTAAAGGTTCAAATTATTTCTTTATTATTTTCTTTTTTGTTTGGTTTTTCCTTTTCTCTATTTCTATTTTTTAATAGAAAAATTATTTATAACAAGTATAAGATTATTAAATTGATTGGTACTTTTATTATTGTTGTTGTTAGTTTTATGATATATTTTTTATTTCTTCAGTTAATAGATAATTCTTTCTTTCATATCTACCATTTACTTATGATTATGATTGGTTTTATTTTTAATAGGTTTTTAATTAAAATTGTAAATAGTTAAAAAAAATGTTATACTTTTGTTAATGGTAGGTGATGTAATGGCTAAAAAGAAAATGTCTAAGGGGGCTAAAAGAAGGCTTGCTTGGCTAGCTCCTCTTTCTTTATTTTTAATAGGTTATTTTTTCTTTACATTAGTGACTACTTCTATTAATTTATATAATTTACATAAGGAAGAAAAAATGTTAAATGAAAAGCTTACTAGTTTAAGAGGAGATGCTAAATCTTTAAAGACTGAAATTAATAAGCTTCAAGATAAGGAATATATTGCAAGATATGCCAGAGAAAACTATTTGTATACAAAAAATGGCGAATATGTTATTAAATTAGATGACGATGGAAAAAAAATAACAAAAGTTAAAGCTAATTACAATGATGATTATTTAATTTACGGATGTATTTTTATATTTGTTCTCATATTTCTATTTATTTTAAAGAGACATTTTAGGGGTAAAAAAAAGAAAAAACGCAAGTAGCGTTTTTTTAAATTTTTAAGTATTTTTTTACAGCTCTCCATGAACCAAACATACCAACTAATATTCCGATTAATAAAAGTAATAATGATGTCACATATACAAATGGTACTGGTTTTATAAGTTTTATGAAGTCTGAAAATAGGTGTCCACCAAAGTGTTTGTATAGTGAGTTATAACCATATATCGTTCCAATAATTGGTATTATAGATCCTAACATTCCAAGTAATAATCCTTCAATTATAAATGGTATTCTAATATTTAAGTTAGATGCTCCAATTAATCTCATTATTCCTATTTCTGTTTTTCTAGAATTAATTGTTATTTTAATTGTATTTGAAATTAGAAATGCTGTTACGATAATAAGGGCAATTACTGCTCCTAGGCATATTTTATGAATAAACTCAAATGTAGCTATTAATTGTTCAATCATTCCCTCACCGTATTTAACTAATGTTATTCCATCTATTTTCTTTATTTCTTTGGCAGTTTTATCTATTTCATTGATGTCTACCACTTTTACTTGATATGTATTTTGAATTGGATTTTCTTCTTCATCCCAATTTTTCATTATGCTGTCGAAACTTTCTGATGAATCTCTCATTTCTTTTGTTATCTTTTGTTTTGACTTATATTCTATTTTTTCCACATTATCTATCGATGTTATTTTATCTTTAATTTCTTCTATTTCTTTTTTTTCTTTTTCGTTATCAATAAATGCAACTATGGTTACGTCTTTCTCTACTAATTTAGTAAAATTATCTACGTTTTGTGATAAGACTATAGATACAGCTACTACTATTAGGGTTATCGTTATACATGAAATTGATGCAAATGATAATGAAAAATTTCTAAATACTCCTTTAAAGGCATCTCTTATATTTCTTCCTATTATTCTAAGTGTTTTCATTACTTATACGTTCCTTTCTCATAATCTTTTAACAGTCTTCCTGATTCTAAAACGATAACTCTTTTATTCATTTCTTTTACTATATCTATATCATGTGTAACCATTATAATTGTTGTTCCTAATTTATTTATCTCTTCTAGGACTTTCATTATTTCCATACTTGTATTTGGATCTAGGTTTCCTGTTGGTTCATCGCATATAAGTAGTTTAGGTCCATTTACTATGGCCCTTGCGATAGCAACTCTCTGCTGCTCTCCTCCGGATAGTTGTGCTGGGTAGTTTTTAATTTTACTTTTTAGTCCAACTAGATCTAAAACTTTTACTACTTTTGCGTGTATTTCATCTTTTGGAAGTCCAAATATTTCTAGGGCAAATGCAACGTTTTCAAATACTGTAGATCTTGGGAGTAATTTGTAATCTTGAAATACTACTCCTATTTTTCTTCTTATTTTATATACTTTTCCATTTCTTAGTTTTCCTACGTCTATTCCTCCAACGACTATTTGTCCTGCTGTTGGTTTTTCCTCTCTATATAGCATTTTTATTAAGGTACTTTTTCCACATCCTGTAGATCCTATTATGAATACAAAGTCCCCTTTTTCTATTGATAAGTTTAAGTCTTGAATAGCTGTAACTCCTGTTTTATATGTTTTTCTTACATTGGTTAATCTTATTAAGTCCATTTTTTCACTTCTTTCTATCTACCTTGAATTTCGTAAGTATCGATTGCTATTACAAAGGCTTCAGGGTCTAATTTTTTTATTCCTTCTGTGGCTAGAAAATATTCTCTTGTTGGGATTGCACATAAAAGCATTTTCTTTTTTTCACTTGTATATCCGCCTTTTGCGTCTATTTCTGTAATTCCATGATTTAGGTTTTTTATAATAAACTGTTTTATCTCTTCTTCTTTACTTGTTACTATTTGCAAAGTTTTATATTCTGAAATTCCCATTATTACTTTGTCACTTATTTTTCCTGATGTTACTAGTGTTATTAGGGAATATATAAATGCTTGCCAGCCGAATACTATTCCTCCTAAAAACATAATTAGTCCTTCTGAATATATATTGGCTTTGCTATATGGCATTTTTCCGTATTTTGCAAATATTTGTTTTAAAATATCTGTTCCTCCGCTATTATAGTT
>ODAI010590776.1_pt1 | contig 21331 bp, 14 predicted proteins | sample 1539321 | NCBI WGS metagenome assembly ODAI01 (sample SAMN02144231, study PRJEB22623) | gut metagenome | biome: sheep rumen | host: Ovis aries | place: New Zealand | reverse complement strand
GGAGACATAAAGCTGGACGTGCAGCGTTACAAGGGTCTCGGTGAGATGGAATGGCAGGAGCTGAAGGAGACGACGATGAATCCCGCCAACCGAAAGATGAAGCAGGTTCACTTGACCGATGCCGAGGAAGCTGACAAGGTTTTCAATATCCTCATGGGAGAGGAAGTTGAGCCCCGCCGCAAGTTCATAGAAGAAAACGCCGTTTATGCGACACTGGATGTGTGATATTTATGGGATATGATGATTGTGCTGAGATAGACAAAAATCTTCTTGTCGTAACTGCCATTCAGGGTTATGCGGAGAACCATAATATTTCTGAATCCGAGGCATACGAGAAATTTTTGCGGCATGATATGTTGAATTTGATTCGAAGTCAGTATTCTGCTCTGCATACTCAATCTCTGGAAGATGCGGTATGCTTTGCGGAGGATGTGATGCGCCGGTATGAGTCGGTGGGGTAGGAATATGACTTTGTATCATGGAACAAACAGTAATTTTTCAACCATCGATTTTTCTCATTCAAAGGATAAGCGTGATTTTGGCAAGGGGTTCTATACTACCACAATATATGAGCAGGCAAGTCAATGGGCAAAAAATCAGTTTATTCGGTATGGAGGGGATGGAAGTTTCGTTAAAGTTTTTGAATTTGTTCCTGATGACAATTTGACTGTTCTTGATTTTCCGTCAATGAATTTGGAGTGGCTTGAGTTTGTGAAAATCAACAGGACGAAAGGCGGTCTCTCACATGGATATGATATTGTAAAGGGACCCGTTGCAAATGATAATACCATGAGAACCATAGCCCTTTATATTTCTGGAATCTATACGGCGGAACAAGCCATGGAGAAACTTTCATTTTTCAAGGTTAATGACCAGATTTCTTTTCATACGGAGAGGGCTTTGAAAAATTTGCGATGGATGGAGGATGTAAAAATTTGACCATGCCATGCTATATATACAAACAGCAGGATATTACGATGGACATTCTTATGAAAATAGAGCATGTCGTCCGTATTATTTCTGCCAATGAAAAAAAATCTTTCGATGAGGGATTGAATGATTTTTATAAATCAAGGACTTATGGCTCTTTGAAAAATACACAATCTTGCTTATGGGCAGAGAGTGCGGAATTCATTGCCGATGAGTTTGAGAGGGAAGTGAATTCGAACTAATGAAAAATGACAGGAGTAATTCATGGAAGAAATAAAAACACCGGAAGGCGGTACACTGATTCCGGTCGCCATTGAGACAGAAATGAAAAAGGCATACATCGACTATTCAATGTCGGTTATTGTTGCCCGTGCTCTCCCCGACGTGCGGGATGGATTAAAGCCGGTTCACCGAAGAATTCTCTACGCCATGAACGAAGAGGGACTTCACATGAGCGGAAAAACCCGTAAGTGTGCCACCGTGGTCGGAGACGTTCTCGGACGTTACCATCCTCACGGAGACGCTTCAGTTTATGATGCGATGGTCCGTCTGGGACAGCATTTTTCCATGAGATACATGCCGGTCCAAAAGCAAGGTAACTTCGGAGGAATTGACGGAAGCCCCGCCGCAGCATACCGTTACACTGAGGCAAAGATGTCCAACATCGCCGAGGAAATGGTGGCCGACATAAAGAAAGACACCGTTGATTTTCTTCCGAACTTCGATGACACTCGAAAGGAGCCCGTGGTTCTTCCCGCAAAGTTTCCTTTCCTTTTGTGCAACGGGTCGAACGGAATCGCAGTCGGTATGGCAACGAACATGCCTCCGCACAATCTCCGGGAAATAGCTTCAGCAATAAGCGCGTACATCGATAATTCTGAAATCAGCATAGACGAGCTTTGCACTCACGTGAAGGGACCTGATTTTCCGACCGGCGGAATCATCTTCGGCAAAAAGGGAATCAAGGATGCTTATAAGACAGGACGCGGCAAACTGATTGTCCGTGGAAGATTTACCATTGAGGTTGACAAGCACGGAAAGGAGTCCATCGTTTTTACCGAGGTTCCGTATCAGGTACGCACCGACGATTTGTGCAAGAGAATCGGTGAGCTTGCCCGCGAAAAAGTGATTGAGGGAATTGAGCGTGTGAACGACAGTTCCGCAGGTGACGACGTACGAATTGTGATTGAGCTCAAGCGAGGAGCCATGACCAAGGTTGTTGTGAACCAGCTTTTTGCGAAGACGGCGCTTCAGTCAAGTTTCGGCGTAATCAATCTTGCCCTGGTGAACGGTCGCCCGGAGATTTTGAATCTCAAGCAGCTCATTAAATGCTTCGTTGATCACCGCAACAATGTGATTGTCCGGCGCACCCAGTTTGAGTTAAAGGAAGCGAAAAAACGCGAGCATATCCTTGAGGCCCTGATCGTTGCAGTTGACGCGATTGATGAGGTCATAAAAATCATCCGTGGAAGCCGCGACGAAAATGAGGCCAAAGTCGGACTGATGAAACGGTTCGGATTTGACGACGAGCAGGCTCAGGCCATCGTTGACATGAGATTGGGACGTCTCACCGGATTGAGAATCGAAGAGCTCAGGAAGGAGATGGAGGAGATAAAAATCCTCATTGCCCATCTGGAAGATTTGCTTGCCCACAACGAAAAGATTCTTGCCCTTATCAAAACGGAGACAAACGAGCTTGCCGACAAATATGGCGATGACCGCCGTACTGATATTGTCGCGGGTGAGGTTGAGGAAATCAACGTGGAGGACCTGATTAAGGAAGAGGACATGGTGGTTCTCATTTCCAAATTGGGTTACATCAAGCGAGTTCCGGTAAGTCTCTACCGCAGTCAGGCTAGGGGAGGAAAGGGCTCCATTTCCGCCAAGCTTGTGGAGGAGGATTACATCAACCAGATGTTCGTCGCGTCCACCCATGACTATCTTATGTTCATTACGAACGAGGGAAAGGCCTACTGGATCAAGGTGCATGAGATTCCTGAGGCATCTAAGACAAGCCGTGGATCGCACATCAAGAGTCTCTTGCAAGTCAGCGCGAACGAGGAGATTACAACGACGGTCAGCTTGAAAGAGTTCGCCGAGGATCAGTTCCTCTTCATGGCGACCGCAAACGGCATAGTAAAGAAAACTCCGACCTTTGAATTCAGAAACGCAAAGTCCCGGGGTATGCAGGCTGCCCGCTTGGATGACGGAGACACTTTGGTCAGCGCGATTCTCTCCGGTGGAAAGGATGAGCTTTTGCTTGTGAGTCGCCGGGGTCAGGCTCTCAGAATCAGCGAGGAGGAAGTGCGTGCAATGGGTCGTGCGGGTCGCGGCGTTAACGGCATGAAGCTGAGTGACGGTGATGAGCTTTGTGCGGCAATCCACGTGGATGAAAATGCGAAGATTGTCGTAATTACCGAAAAGGGTGTCGGCAAGAGAGTTGAGTTCTCCGAGTTCAATGCTCACGGTCGTGGAACCGGCGGACAGAGAATCTTCGGCAATGTGGATGACAAGGGTGAGATTATAGGAGCCCTTACGGTTCAGGATGACGACAGCATAATGTGCATCACGAGTCAGGGAACTTCCCTCCGCGTTGAAGCCTCCCAGATTTCTCAGCAGGGAAGGGGAAGCAGCGGTGTCCGTGTGGTTGATATAACCGAGCCCGATTACGTGGTCGGCATTGACAGAATCGCACGTTCTGAGGATGACAAGCTTGATTCTTAACTAGACTTTGTTTTTCATTGTCGGCTGTCCGGTCAGTTCAAATTGAATTAACCTGGCAGCCGATTTTTTATGCAATACGTATTTTAAGTTTAATTTAATATATTTTTTTGTAGACAATTTTCATTTATTATTGTAGAATGTATTCAAGTTGTTTCAATACACTTATAGAGGTTTACCCATTCGGTAAATCAATATCCATCAGGCTCCGGGCAAATGAATAGTTTGTCCGGTTTTTTTTTACATCTCCTTTATGAAAACTCTATATATAGTGGTGTTTTTGCAGATTTGCGCATAAATACACTATCTTCACTAGATGTTAGCACCCAGACAAAAACATCAAGTCTGCTTCATCTAAATGCTTCAGGCAGATTAGAGTATCTCTTTCTCAATTAAATCAGGATCTCCGTGACGGGTCAAATTTTTTTCATAAGTTCCACGTGGAACATTTCAACAAATCTCTTGGAAAAATTCTGCGAACGAGCAGACTGTCATTAGTGTTCGCTGTGGTAATTAATATAGATGTCTTCTAAAAACTTGTTTACACCGATTTTTAGAGGGTCCCCATGGGAAATCTATGCAGACTCATTTATGGCTGGAAAAGTCTCAAAACTCTGATGAATTGCAATCAGATATTTCTCATAAAATGTAGTAATTTTTGAAAAGCGGAAGATTGATCTGCTTGAAATCACTTGTGAAAAATTTCTTTTTGTGTTTAAAAAGTGTTCCACGTAGAACATTTATTCTAGAAAATCACCGAATAATCCGAATGGGGATTTATGCTTCCCATATTAATTGTCATTCTCAAGGATAGTGAAGGACGTTGGTGTTTCATCCTGCGTGAGCTTTGAGTCCGTTGTTAATATTTCCTCCCATTTTTTTTCATTGAGAAATCACATTATCGACTGCCGTGTTTATTCAATGTGTAGCTGTTTTTTATTAATGAGAACCCTCGAAAAACTTCAGTCTTTGGATGTCGCCTAATATGTTATGTTTAATTAAATGAATGATGAAGTCCTACATTCATTATGTGAGAATGATTTTTTTTGAACTCCTCTTCTTCGTTCCTGCATTCTAAAATGTTCCACGTAGAACATTTTCAGTAAGATTTTATTTGATTTGGCTCAGATAAAAAATCATATTTGAGAAATGTGCTTTTTCTGAGTTTTATTGTGGGGAGGTTTCTATACCCCGATGATCTGCTCCCAGTGTTGGTGATTTGTGTTGTGGAGTAAGTGACTTGCCTTCATGTCATATTTTGGCCAATTCTGATTTTTTTTAAGAATTAAATGTGGAAATGAATCATTAAATGTTTCACGTGGAACATTTGATTAATGACGTTCTTTTTATAACCAAAAGCATAATTATTTAGATATAATTTGATTTTCGATAAAGAGTGTTTTCCTGGTGTTGATTTTTCTTCTGAGATAAAATAACCTACGGTGAAAATCAGGAAAAGATCAATGAAACTTTCATGGGCATAAAACTCTATCATTCAGTTTTTTATGAAAATTCGACATTCTCTGGCTTGATTAGGTGCTATTTTTGATGTTGGAGGCAGTTTTGAGTTTATTACCCCTGGAATCTTCCTTTTAGGACTTATATTCTTTCGGGGATAATTAAACTCCGTAATTCTCATATCCAGATGCTGCCCATTTATGCTAGAATCCCTTGCTTAGGGAGCTTACCGTATTGACTATAGAAATGACGGAAATTACATATATTGGCTTTCAAATAAATGGACATTCCGAGCATGTTCAGCATGGCAGTCAATTGGTATTCGGTTGCCCAGGGGAGAGTAAAAAAATAGGTCGTAATTCTTTTGTTAATAGGAACCTCGAAAAACTTCAGATTTTCAATATGCTCTAATATCAATTGTTAAGTAAAAAAAGTCTTTTACTTCTTGAAATGGCTTTCAAGTTTTGAAGCTTCCTAAACATTTTAATGCGGATGTTTTTAACAAGAAAATGTTTCACGTGGAACATCTGTTGGGAGAAGAAAAACCACAAAGGAATTGTTTTCTCGTTTTTCTTTATCCCCAAGTTTTCCACAGGCTAAAAAAGATGATGATGTCGGTAGAAACTTGTGAAGGCCTGCAAATAAAGGGTTTACGGCTGGTCTATTTTAATCCTTTCAAAAATGGGAGTTTTTCCTAAAGTTTTCCACAGGTTTTACTTTTGATAAATTCTGTTCCACGTGGAACACAAAAAAAGCGATGGTTAAAACTCATGTTTTCAGAATTTCAGCCATCGCCGTTAATTTCAATTTAAATGATTTTTTTTGCATGTTTGTCGTAGAATAAAACTTTTGAACCTCTCTTTGGATTCCATTTTTCTTTTCGTTGGGGAGGAAGTTCCTCGATGGAACCTTGAACGAACCCCAGGTGCTCAAACCAATCCGCTGTTTGGGTCGTGAGTAAAAAGACTCTGGATGCTCCTGTTTCTTTCGCTCGGTTCAGAAGAAAGTCAATCAGCTTGGGACCGAGCCCAATGTGGGAAAAATGTTTGTCCACGGCGACTCCCGCAATTTCCATTTGACCATCGGAGTAAGGAATCAATGCTGCAGTGGCTCGAATGGCTCCATCAATCTCATAAACGATGTAGAAAGCGAGTTGCTCATAAAGCATCTGTTTTGTCCTTGGCAAGAGAATTCCTTCGTCTACAAAGGGCTTCATTAGTGTTAGGACCGCTGAAATATCCTCGCGAACCATTGGTCGAATGTGTCCGTAGTTGTTTGCATAAATCATGGTACCCGAACCCAAATCACTGAATATCTCGCAGGGAATACTTCCATCGAAGGAGCCATTGAGAATATGAACTCGGGTGACACCTTCTTTACAGGCCTCTTTTGCAAGATTGAGTAGGAAGAAGATTTTATCTCTCATACCTGTATTTTGAACTACCGAACGGTCGGAAGTTAAAGCTAAATTGTCATTTTGGGACAAAACTTCCGAATGGTTGGTAGTTAAATTCATGGTCATAAAGCTGTCCAATTCTTCCAGGTTCATTGCGGGAACTGTGCCCTCTGGTGACAGACCTATATGCTCGGGTACAGAAAAGTTGGAATTGTTTATATCCGCCCCAGGAACCAGATAAAAAAGCTTGTCTGCCTTTAGTCGGATGGCAATCTGTTCTGCAAGTTGTATGGATGAAATATTATAGGGTTTTCCCGCGACACTCCATCCTATGCAAGGAAAAATCGGGATGAAACCGTTGTCCAGGACTGTTTGAATGGAATCAACCTGGAGCTTGTCAATTTCACCGGCCGTGCAGTAATCGAATCCGTCTACAACACCCTTGCCCCTGGCTCTCACCCAATTTCCGATGAGGGCAGTCTTTTTTTCACCTGCAAAAGCTGTCATAATCTGGTTGGACACATCAAACGCTGCCATTTTAATAAGGGGCATTGCATCTGTACCCGTGATTCTGCAATTATTGTAGAAGGACCAGGGAATGTTTGCATTGGACAAAATCTCACTTATGCGCTTGCTCGCACCGGGGACCAAAATAACTTTGAGACCAGATTCGTGTATGTAGCAGATGTCCTTGATGTGACTTAAAAAAAGGGGGGAGTCAATCAGTTTGTCGTCGATGTAAATGATTACCAGGGCATTTTTGAACCTGCGGATGTAGCGGATAACGTCGCGTATTCTGTCTGCCTTTTCGTGGATTATTGCTTCTTTGTTCATGGATTCAGTATTGCGAACTAAAAAAAAAGTGTCAAGGATATTTTTTGATTTTCTGAAAAGAAGTCTTTAAAATAAAGGAAACTACAAAGTGACATCCATTTGGTCTGGTTCGTATGTCAAGTCTATGAAGACATCTTTGTAGTTTCCGGTTAAAGTATAGAAGATTTTGAAATTTTTGTTAAGAGATTGTGCGTATGTTTTTTGGGGAAAAATAAGTACGGCTCATGCTGATTTATGGTCTTGGGTTTTCTGGACGGGAGAAAAAAACTACCAACTATTCGCGATTGTTATAGGAGGTGATGAACGAACAGTCGGTAGTACAATAAGATACTTATATAATAAATCCAAAATGAAGATTTAGCAAGAGATATTTTCAAATTTTGGAAAAAAATTAAATTTGTTTTTTAACGGAGGTGAAAAGAGAGTCATTTTATCATCGTGAGTGATTTAATTTGCTCTACAGGTTCTTAAAACTCAGGATGAATCGTTGGAAGAGTGAGTGTATCAGCTGACAAACGTTCGGTAGTTTAAAGATAAAACTAACTAACGTTCGTTGTACCGAAAATCCGTAGAAAAACAAAAAACTGCCTGATTTTCACCAGACAGTCTTGGAAATCAAAAATCAGTGGAAAGCGGAAGATCTCCGTAGTTCAGTTCATCATCAAGTCCCAAATCATCCAAATCAAAATCGGAGAATAAATCTGAATCATCGGGTTCCTCTTCGGTCTCTTCGTTTTCATCGTAAATTACGGGTGGTATCGTAGAATCCACAAATCGGTCTATCAGGTCGAGCTGCTTTTCCGTATCTGCATCGGTCCATTCCGGCAACTCGGAAATGTTGGGATTTGCATCGGTGAATGTGTTGAATTCGTTCGTAAGTTTTTCCACGAAATTCGGATCGCTGTTGTTCTCAGCACGAATCACAATCTTTGAAAGGGCCTTGAAATATTCGTCTATTTTTTCTCTGTTCGGATTTTTTGCGGGTTCTTCCTTTTTTTGCGGCTGACTCTGAGAACTTGGGTTTTCACTTTTGCTTTGTGTCTTTTGATTGCAGGAAAAAAGGAGGGGGAAAAAAATCAGTATGAAAAATAATCTTGTAAGTCTCTTTGTTTTCATGTCATGCTCCCATCGTTAAAAATGATATAGCATTTTTTGCGTAGGGTCAAGGGGCGATTTTGTGGCTTGTAAAAAAAATGTCCGCAAGTTATAATTTCAGAAATAGAATCAATTTTTCCTGATTTTTATCGCATCAAAAAAGGAGTATAATATGAAGAGATTTTCGAATTTTGTTTTTACGGCAGGTATTTTTTTCGTGACCATGCTGTTTACGTCATGCTTTGATTATGTGCAGGGCATTTCCTACAAAGACGGACAGTATCAGGTTTATCATAAAATCACAATGTCGAAGGTTCTTTCTTCCATGCAGAGCGCATATGGATATGAGGATTTTAGTGATGATGCCGTTGACCAGTTTGAGGCCTACAAGCAATATTTTCCGGAAGGGGCTCGGATAAATGATGTGGACACTGATTTGGAGGAGGGATTTGAGTCCCGCTTTTTTGTTTCCCCGGATTCAACCGATGCGGTGGGGAAGGGATTTTTGCCTACGTCCCAGGGAAGAAAAATTTATGTTCCGCTTACGATTGGAAAAATGATAGAGCCCGGTTCCCTTGAAGGAGAGATGGATGACGACGAGAGAGCCATGGCAAATATTTTTCTCAGCAGTGCTAAGTGCCGGGTTTTAATCAGCAAGAAGATTATACCCTCCGTTGGAAAAGCATATTTTGAGGGGACAGATGGAAACTCGTGTACCCTGGATTTCTACGATTATGGTGACAGTTTTTGCGTGGAGATACCCTTTGTCCTTTTGATGGAGGAGACAAATCTTAGATTCGAAAGAATTGTGATTGAAAAGGGTTCTGAAAAATAGAGAAAAAGGCCCTTGACAATATTGGTAAAATGTACCATAATGAAAATGGTTAATGATACTAATATAAGGGGGCCGCGATGAAACAACAGGATCAGACATCAAAAGAGGAAAGAGATTTCCTTGAAAATTATGACGCTTCAAAATACGAAAGGCCGTCCGTCACCACGGATATAGCTATTTTTACCCTGGATTCTTCCGATGAACTCAACATCCTTCTTATAAACCGTGGTGATTTTCCTTATAAAAACCGATGGGCCATTCCGGGTGGATTTCTTCATGCTGGTATGGAATCGCTCGATGAGGCTGCTGCAAGGGTTTTGAAATCAGAGACGGGCGTTGACAATGTGTTTCTAAAGCAGCTTTATACATTCGGCTCTCCGAAAAGGGATCCACGCACCACCGTAATCTCGGTCGCATACACGGCTCTTGTTCCAAAAAGTTTGCTCCATATTCAGAGCGGAATCCATGCGAAGGATGCCAGACTTTTCAAAATCAAATACGACGTTGACGGCATCAATTTCATAAGCGGAAACATCAAAGTCACGGAAGACGATTTGGCTTTTGACCACGCGGAGATTGTAAGGATGGCCATCAGCAGGCTGCGTACCCGGATTGATTATGAGGATGACGCATTCAATCTTCTGAAGGACAAAAACGAGTTCACAATCTCGGAGCTGAAAAAAATCCATGAGACAATCAAAAACAGGGCTTTGGATCTTCCCAATTTTCGGAAGACATTTCTGAGGGACTATGTTGCAAGCGGCAGAGCCATCGATTTGGAAAGGACGGTAAATTCAAAGGGCAAACCTGCGAGACTTTATAAACTTTTGGAGGTTAATGGACATGAATGAAACGGTCGGGTTCTATGGAGGAAAATTTCTTCCCATGCACAAGGGACATCTTTACTGCATAGACACGGCGGCAAGACAGTGCGGTCATGTGGTGGTTCTGATGTTCATAAACGGCGACGACGAGCTGAGAATTCTGCGCACGGACAGGGATAAAACTCTAAGCGTAGAATCAAGGACGGAACAGCTGAAAAGAGTTTGCTCCCTTTATCCGAACACGGAGTTCCATGTCGTTGACGTGCTGAATTTGAAACTTCCCGATGGAACCGAGGATTGGGACGCTGAGACACCGCTCGTAAGAAAATATGTTCCCCGGATGGATTTCGTGTATTCCAGCGAGCCTTCATACGGAGAATATTTTTCAAGGGCATATCCAGAGGCAAGGCATATCATTGTGGACGCGGAGAGAAAAACATATCCGATAAGCAGCACAATGATTAGGGCAATGAAAATATTTGAGGAGAAAGAAAAATGGATGGTTTGATGAGAGAAAGCGAAGAGAAGAATCTCGGATTTTTCCGAAAGATTGGCAAGGCTTTCAGAAGCTTGAAATGGTATGAAATCGTAATGTGCGTTATCATGCTGGCGATTTCCATTTATTATGCGGTTCTTCCCCAGGAGGACACTCCACGGTGGCTTGCAATCATCAATTTTATCTCCGGTCTGTGCGGCATAATCTGCGTGTTTTTTACGGCAAAGGCCAACAGGATGAATTTTCCGTTTGCGGTTGTCAATACAAGCGTTTTTATGATTTATCTGGCCTACTTCGGGATATGGGCGACATTCTGGCTCGAGGCAGTCGTTTACTTCCCCATGAACATTATTTCCTGGGTCAACTGGTACAGACACAAGGATGACGAGGACAAGCTGCTTGCAAAATCCAAGGTGCTTAAATGGTGGCAAAGTCTGATTGTGATTCTAATCATCCTGGCGATAACAGTTTTCGTACACCTGGCACTTTCGTTCCTTGCCGGCAACACTTGGATGAGATTCGCGACTCAGTTCGGATGGAACGTCTCTGTGATGAAGTGGCTTGATTCTGCAATCTTTGCCATAGGAATCGTGGCCATAGGACTTGAGGCGTTACGGTACAAAGAGCAATATGTCTGGTGGCTTATAACTGATGTGATTGCCGTTGCACAATATGTGTTGAAAAAGGATCCTGTTTATGTCACAAAGAAGGCGATTTATCTGGTGGAGGCTCTTGTGGGCATAAAAAACTGGAGTTCACTGGCGAAGAAAAACAAGACTAACGAATGAAAGTGATTCATGTGCGATTCAAAAAACATCGGGAGGCTCAAGGGCAATGACGGAGCTGGAAAAATATTACAACAAATTTGATGAGGATCACCGGCTTACAACAAGGCACGGACAGGTTGAGTTCACGACATCAATGAAATATATACATGATTTCATTCCGAACGGGGAACAGATGAGAATTCTGGATATAGGAGCAGGTACAGGTCGATATTCTGTACCCTTGTCCGAAGAGGGACACTCTGTCACCGCCGTGGAACTTGTACCCAGAAATCTCAAAGTCCTTGAGTTAAAGCACTCGAGTGTAAACTGCTGGCCTGGCGATGCCCGAGACTTGCATTTTCTTTCCGATGAAAGTTTCGACCTCACTTTGCTTTTCGGACCCATGTATCACTTGCACACAAGGGATGAGCAGGTACAGGCTTTGACTGAGGCACGACGCGTCACAAAAAAAGGCGGAATCATTTTTGTAGCGTATCTGATGAATGAGTACAGCATAATCCAATACTGTTTTAAGAAAAATAAAATCAGGGAGTGCATGGAAAATGGATCTGTCACCCTCGATTTCCACACTGTACCCTCACCAGATCAACTGTACACATATCTTCGCATAGAGGATATAGATGAAATCAACAGGATGACAGAAAGCAAGAGACTCAAATTGATTGCCGCAGATGGAGCCGCTGATTACATGCGCCGTGAGCTGAACGCTATGGATGAGGAGACCTTTGCTCTTTTTATAAAATATCACCTTGCAACCTGCGAAAGACCTGAGCTTCTGGGTGCGAGTTCACATCTTGTTGATATACTCCAAAATTGATTTTCGAGGTTCCCTAGTCTTAATTTTACCGGACAGAATAGGAAACTGAGTATTTTTCATCCCCGGATGTGACGGTCAGGACGTGGGAGCCGCGGATTAGGGGTACATCCCATGTCAAAGAGTCCGATGTTCCGTAAAAATCACCGTCCACAAAAAGAGTGATGGGTACAGATTTTCCACCAAGAGCCATAACGTGAAGTCTCTGTACCTCTTCCGGCATCTGTGGATTCAGGACAAAGACCGAATCATTTTTGGGGGTCACAATCTGCAATCTGTCACCTTCGGATGAAATGGTGCCGTAGAAATTTTTGTTGCTTGCCCAGTGACGGTACTGCTCCGGGTACAGAGTGACGACAGAGCCATTTTGTTTTCTATGCCATGTGCAGGATTTTTCATAGTCAGCATTTTCCCTGCTGATTTTGGGGACAAACTCCTTGATGACGGCAGGACAGTAAGATGTGGGTCTCATGCCGGAAAGGGCACAGATTTCTTTTTTCTCATATTTTTCAGGTGACAGAAATGGTTTGGCTCCATAGGTCTCGCTGAGATTGTCCAAAAGGCTTCTTACCACACGGGCCGGTATGCTGCTTCCGGTTTGTTTTACAACTGTCTCTCCCTCGTGGTTTCCCATCCAAACTCCGGCGGTAAACTCACTTGTGGCTCCCAGTGCGATAATGTTCTGAAACTGATTTGAAGTTCCCGTCTTAAAAATGCTCGGATAAGCTGTGTCAAAAACTTTCGCGTTACCGAATCCCATTGCACGCGCGGATTTATCGCTCAAAATGTCGCACATCACTCTTGCGGTATCAGACTCAAAAATCTTCTTCTTTTCTTGGATTGGTTCCGTGCCTGATTTTTTTTCAATGGAAAGATTCGTAAGTCTGCCGTCATTCGGAAAGACAGAAAAGGCCCTGACCATCTCATAAAGGGACACCTCTCCCGCACCCAGAGCAAGTGACAGGCCAAGACTCTCCCGGGATTTTTCAAGGGACACATATCCCAAATCCATGAGTTTTGAAAAATAGGAATCAATTCCAATCTCGTGCAGAAGAAATACGGCAGGAACGTTCAGACTGGATGCAAGACTGTAGCGGAAAGAAACGGGACCGTTGAACCGGTTGTTGAAATTGTTGGGAATGTAAACTCCGCTCGTTCCAAAATCCATCTGGATGTCGGGCAAAATGGAGGAGGGGTAAAATCCGTTCTCAAGGGCATGGGCATACAAAAGGGGCTTCATGGAACTTCCGGGCTGATTTTTTGCAAGCACACCGTCAATCTGACCGGCATGGACATTTTGGAAAGACGCGTCTCCGCACCAGACAATTATCTCTCCGGTTTTATTGTTTATGACAAAGGCAGCACCGTTATGGATTCTCGCATTTTGATGTTCGGAAAGCTGGAGCTGCACAAGGTTCTCACTTTTTTCAGTCAGCGTGCAGTCAATGGAAAGAGTGATTTCCGGCGGAATGATTGTGTATTTTTCCTTGAGTTTTCGGATTGCATATAATATGAAATGATTGCACCTTGTCTCGTAGTCGCAGGATTTTGGAGGCGCGTATTCGGACGGTCTTCTGGGGATTTTGGAAAGCACGTCGATTTCATCATTGCTCAGCTGGTCCGGGGTCTTTTCGTAAAATGTACGTGCCGCTGATGCCACTCCATCCGCCAGATTTCCAAAAGGGATGTTGTTCAGGTAGAGTTCCAGAATCTGCTTTTTGGACAGCTTGGCTTCTATCTTAAATGCAAGGAACATCTCGCTGATTTTTGTCCGCATGGAAACATCTCCGCTTCTGGGATGAATCAGTCGCACCAGCTGCATGGTGATTGTGGACGCACCGCTTACGACTTTTCCTGCTTCCTTGTTTTGTTTTGCCGCTCTGATTATGGACAGAAAATCAACTCCGGGATGAAAATAAAAATGGGAGTCCTCCTCCGCGATAAACTTTTTTTGAAGATATTCCGGATATTCGTCAAGACGACGGTATTCTTTTCTTACGCCACCTTCCAATGGCATGATGTGAAGGAGGATTCCGTTTCTGTCATAAAAGCGGGTACTGTACTGTTCTTTCAAAAACGCATCCAGCTCAGGCATGGGGGAAAGATAAAAGAAAAGATGCGTTCCTGAAATCAACAGGGTCAAGAAAATCAAAAAGAGCAGAAATCTGAGTAAATGCCGATGGACCCTGGATTTTTTTCCTTTTCCACCGGCAAGTTTTTTGTCACTCATTCAATGGTCCATTTCTTTCCGTTGCTGCGTCCGAAGATTTCTTCCTCATACATGCACTCTGCTGTGGCGCACGGTGTGTTGAATTCTCCCTTGCGTGTGGCGCGGAAAGTAAACTCTACGGTCTGATTTCCCCTCGGGAATTTGTCCCAGAAGTATTGAATTTCGGAGTCGTAGATTCCCTGATATGAGAGCCACCAGTTATAATTATCATAATAGTAGTCATAATAATCATAGTAGTAGTCGTCATCGTAATCATTTCTTTCCTGCTCTTTTGTCTCTGGCAATGTACCTGTGGTAGCGAATGCAGCGTTCAAAATCTCCGCACCTGCTGGAATTGGAGCACGGACCGCAACAAAGTTTCTGTAGTGGTTCGATGACACATAGACTTTTTCACGGTAGAGTTTGCCTGCCTCAAGTCTGTCACCCTTTACGACTTCCCCGGTTTTTGCGTCAGTGATTTCCGTAAAGATACAGATTCCCTCATCACGCGCCACCTGCTCATCTACAGGAACGGCATATTTCATGGATGTAGTGTAGAAGAGGGTTCCCTTTCCTTCCTTGTTGAATTTCAGGGAGATTTCCTTGTCACGCGCAAGAGACTTAATCGGCTCCTCGCTGAAGTCCACGGTTGTTTCCACGGCCTCTGCATTTACACCCTTGAACTTTCCGTCCAGAACTTTCTTTCCACCCAAGAGAACCTCGGCTGTGAAATCGAGCTTTGTAAGTTTGTTCGCACGGATATACTCATCAAAGGCTGTAAGGACACGGGCTGTTCCTGCTGTGGAGTACCAATATCCCTTTTGGGCTCTCTGCTGCTTGAGAAGCTCATAGACGATGTGCTGGGAAAGAGAGTCTCCCGGGTTCGTGTCGCAAATGAGCTGCAGGAGAAGTGCGTACTTTTCGGCTGCATTCCAGTAGAACGACCAGTAACCGTCGAATCCACCGGCGTTGATGTCCGCTCCCTGACTTGTCAAGGAAACATAATTCTTCGCTTTTTTCAGTGCGTCCTTTGCCCTGTTCTTGTAGCCTGCCTTCGCATAAATCATTCCGCAGAGACAAAGCGTGGAGAAATCAGTGTCATCCGCAGTGAGGAAGTCGGCAAGTTTCGTAACATCAATTTCCGCACCCAGAAGTGCCGCCGCATAGAGCTCATGCATTGCATCATAGCTGTAATAGGAATAGATTTTCTTATTGTTCAAATTCTCATATCCCTTGCTCAAGAGATAGTTCGCGAGTTTTCCTACGTCGATGGTGTCTGGAATCTTCATATCCTTTGCCATGGCGATTCCGAGTATCTCACCGATTCTTGTTGAGACATACTCACTGTCGTAGGATCCGCTCGGCCAGTAGGGGAATCCACCGTTGGAAAGCTGGGAATCTCCCCATTTCTTGATTTCGGCAAGGGCAACCTTCTGCGGATTTTTTACCTCGTTGTTCAGTCCGAATGCCTTGATATAATCACCGAACGCAATCAGAGGAAGAACCGCGGATGATCTCTGCTCAAGACATCCATAGGGATAATGGAACGTGTAGTCCACGGCTTCACGGAGCACACCAAGGCGGGTTGGATCGAGCTGCACATAGAACTCTCCCTTTCCATCCTCAATGTCTGTCGGAAGGATGAGTTTTTCTTCCATGCTTGCGTTTTCCTCGTCGCGGCCTACTTCACCCACGGTCGTCACTTTTTCCCAAATGTATGGTTTTTCAATCTCAAGCGGTACGACAATCGACTCATTCACAACATCGGAGCGGACTGTATATTTTACGGTAATCCATCCGTTTTTCACGGCCTTGATGTTGAACATGGCTGCCTTTGTAGATTTTGCATCGACAATCACGCTCTGGTCGGCGACTCCAACAAGCTCGGCTTTTCCTGCAATCTTCGAAAGCTTTTCATCGTTTCCGTCATCCTCAACGCCCTCAAGAAGCTCCATGGAAAGACTGACTTTGTGTCCCTTGTCCTCCAGGTTCGTAATTGTGGCTCCGATTTCACTTGTGTCACCGATGCGGAGTTTTCTTGGAAGCACATGTCTTACGGACACAGGATTTGCAACGGACATCTCGCTTTCCTTAATGGCAAAGTTGTCTCTGTCCACACCAACCGCAGTAATCCTGTAGGCAGTGAGGGTATCCGGGAGCTTGAATGTGCAGGTCGCATCTCCGTTCGCATCCGTCGTAATGGCAGGAAGGAATAGGGCAGTGGGATCGAAATTCTTTCTTTCATCCAGCTTGTCAGAGTCTCCACCAACGAGATTGCTGCTTGTGTAAGTGACAGGAGCCATGAGCAGGGAGCGGCTGTCTCCTCCGGCGACACATTCAGGGAATCTGTATGCCGTATAGAAATACTCAAGAGGATTCTGGACATGGTAGCCGATTAAATCAATCACACCACGGTCTACGGCCATCAGGTTGATTTCCGCATCCTTCACGGGTCCTGATTTTGTGGAGGCGTGGAGTTTGATTGTGGCGGTCTCTCCCGGTTTGTAAACGGCCTTGTCTGTTTTCACGTCAATCTCAAAGCGACGTGTCTTTGTGCTTACGTTCATGGCTGTGACACCGAAATATCCCTTGGGCTTACCCACGTCGGGAGTCTTGAAATCTTTCGGCGGATTTTCGGATCGCGTAGAATAGGAAGAAATGGCCACGTACATGACAGGAACATAGCTTTCCTTAATCGGGAACTCAAGTACGGTGGAAGCTTCCTTAATCTCACGGACTTCCTCGGAAAGGATTCCGTCACGCTCAACGGTAATCAGATAGCGGCCTTTTGGCAAGGGACTCTGCATGAGGAGCTGGGCAGTCTCACCAACCTCGTAAACATCTTTGTCAGTGGTCAGCTTGATTTCGTCCGCATCATCACGGGAGAACCAGTACCAGTCGCTGCTTGTCACATAGAAATATCTTTCGGTAATAATCTCGTTGCCCTTGGAATCCGTGGTGGAAATGCGCAAGAGATATTCGCCTCCGTTCTGTGGGGTTACGGACAGCTCGGTTTCCTTGTCGCTTCCGGAGAGAGTGATTTCTTTTGTGCTTTCCGTCACCATCTCGCGGTTGTATCTTGTGGTAAGCCTTCCGTCCCATGACATCTGCTGGACTTCCTTCCATTCCTCACGAAGGAGCTCCACCGTCATCTTTTTGCTTGATGGCAGCTCGCTTGCTGATGGGGATTTTCCCTCGGGTGTCGCGCACAGATAATCAAACTTGAGCGTGGTTCCTTTTTTGGGGAATCCCTTGTTGTTTTTGATTCCGCTCAGACCAAGGTAAAAATATGCCGGGTGAACGATTGCGGAAGCTCCGGTTGAGATGCTCTGATTTCCTGCGTCGGATATGCTTGCCTGCATTTTGTAGCTGTAGGCCATGCCCTTGAGTTTGGTCGCATCGGTTTTTTGGGACAGAGAGACTTTTCCTTCCGCGTTCAATTTTCCGTCATCGCTTTTCAAAGTGGAAGTTCCGTCGTAGCCCTGGAGAGGTCCGAACCGCATGTTCTCAAATTTGGAGCCCTCGGGTCTGAATCCACAGGGGGAGCGAGACCAATATGCGTCGTAGGTACAGTTGCTCAGGCTTCCTCCTCCAAGATAAGACGCGGAAACATTTGCGGTGAGTGTGTCGCCGATGAAATAATCCATTTTGGGGATGGACGCACTTGCCTCAAATCTGAGACGCTCGAAGAACTGGATTTCAAAATAGATTGTCTCTACCCGCTGGTCGCCGTGACTGTAGGAAAGACAATATGTGCCGGGCTTTATATCTTCCGGGATTTTGAATGTGCCCCATGCGGTTCCATTTTTTGATGTGGTTCCCTCGTTTGTGAGGAAAACTTTCGGATCCCAGTATCCCTCGGTAAGGCTGATTTTATACTTTCCGGTGTAGGCGGTGTAGTTTCCCTTTTCCAAAAGCCGGTCTATAATCTTGTAGCTCAGGGTCTCTCCTGGTTTGTAGAGTCCCCGGTCGGTATAGATGAAGGCAACGTTTTTCACTTCTTCGGCACTGTAGGGATTTGATATTTCCGAAACAGATGAAGACCACATATTATGGCTGTCGGGTCGGAAGAGAGCGCGGTCATCGGATGTTTTTGCTTCTATATAAAAGCGGTCGTATTTTTTGGACATCTGCGCGAATGTCTTTTCGGGGATATTCACAACGGCAAGTCCCTGAGAGTTGGTAGTGGCTTTTGCGATTGTGGAAACTGATTTTGTGAAAATGTCCTTGTAGCTGTAGTCGTAAGGAACCCTGATTGCGGAAACTTCTGCGTTGGGTATGGGCTCTCCTGTTTTCAGGCTGCTTACAAGAACAACGGCTTTGTTGTATCCGTAGCGGACCGTGAGTCCCAAATCCGTCACTTGGATTATCTGGTCGTTTTCTCTTGAGTTTTCCTCATATTTGTATTCTTTTGTCTGCCAGTCCCTGTACCGGTATTCGTAATTGATTTTTGCGTTGAATTCTACGGTTCCGTGGTATTGACCGGAAGATGTTGACTCAAGCTGGGGTGCCAAATCAACGGCTTTTATGATTTCAGTGTCGGCGGGGAATCCTGAGTCAAGGGATTCTGAAATGTCGGTCTTGCTGACTGATTTTCCACGTGCGTCGGCAAGGGCTGTCAATGTGTATTTGGAACCGGGCTTCAGATTCTGGAATGCAAAAGCGAGTTTCGGATTGTACTGTGCCTCAAGCATGAGAAATCCGTAATCCTTGAAAGATGCGTAGGACGGAGCCTTGGGAACAGAGATTTTTTCGGTGCGTGTGTGATCCCATGTTCTGTCGAAACGGTCTTTAATGCCTGGCTTCAGAGTGATTGTATATGTGGAGTTGTATTTTACCGGGAGAGTGTGAACAATCAGATTTCTGCCGTCTATGGCTATGTTGTCCTTTGTGACTGTGGCATCAAAATCAACGGAAATCAATTTGGCGACATCGGCTTCCTGTCCTCCTTTGAGGGTCTCTGAAAACTCGAACACGACCCTGTTTGGATATTCTGAATAATAATAGCCGGTGCTGTCAACCTCGCTCAACGACAATGGCTTCAATGTGTGGAATGAGATAATCTGTTCTTCGGAGGTCTGAATGCAATCTTTGTCGGCACTTGAGCCCTTTGGAAGAACTATGCGGATATCTGAGTCCACGGGCAAATCAGCGTTGAGTGTCATGCGTACAAAGTTCGGAATCTCCGCGGCATCCTTGCCCTTTGATTTTTCTGTTTTGATTGTAAAAGGAACTTCTCCGCTTGGCTGATAAACTTTGAGCTCATTTTTGAGAACGTTCAGATTAACAGGAGCGTTGAAGCTGATTCCAATGTCCTTGGATGCGCTTGGGGGAACGCTGTTTTTATCTATATACTCACCATTTTGGATGGCACCATATCCCGGGATGATGTCGGTGATGCGAAGTTCAGGAGTGTGGAAGGTAAATTCTGTCTGACCGCTAATCACTTTGCCGGAGATTGATGTCAAATCTGGGGCGACTTTTACCGTGTAGATTTTCTGGGGGATAACTTTGTCGGAGGATTCAAAACTGAGAAGGCTTGTGCCGTACCATCGAAAGACTCCGTTCAGCGGTGGAGTAATCGTGACGTAGGGAGATTTGTCGGATGGTTCGCCGAGTTTCTGCAATGCGATTACTGGCTCGGAAAACTGAATCTGGACGGACGGATAGTTGATGTTGTTGCCTAAAGTTCCGTTCGGGGAAAAATCAACAACCTCGAATGTGTCGGACAACGAATGGTTGCTGATTACGGAAGCGTCTCTTTCATGGGCTTCGGTCTTTGCTGCGGAACCGGATCCACATGACATGAGTGAAATCACAGAAACGACGGACAGGATAAATCCTGCAAAAACAAAACGCATTTTCCCTTTCATAAAATCTCCTTGGAATGACTGCTGATGAAATATACACCAAATGTCTTTCTAGAATATACATTTTATTGAGAAAACAATCAATGAATTTTTAAGAAAATCTTGCGGTATAAACAAATCTGTTACAAATCATTCATTTTTTATGATACAATGGGATTATGGAAGAAATCGTCTACATTTCAAATCAAGAGCATTACGAGCAGGTGATTGAGCGGATTAAGACCGTAAAGAAAACTCTTTGGATTGGAACCGCCGACATAAAGGATCTCTACGTAAAAGATGGCCGTGGAACAAAACCGTTGCTGGAAGTTTTATCGGACCTTGCAAAACGGGGTGTTGAAATCCGTCTGATACACGCAAAAGAGCCGGGACCTGCATTTCGGGCGGACTTTGATAAATATCCAGCTTTGATTGAAGGAATGGAGCGGGTTTTGTGCCCGAGAGTTCATTTTAAAATCATCATCTTTGATTTGAAAAAAGCATACGTGGGATCCGCAAATCTAACGGGGGCTGGACTTGGGATGAAAGGGGAGAATACCCGTAATTTTGAGGCCGGTGTTTTGAGCGGCAACAAGGATTTCGTAAAATCAGCGGCGGAACAATTTGACCAAGTGTGGATGGGCTCTTTCTGCAAGGGATGCAGGAGGAGGAAATTTTGCGGGGATCCGATTGTGTGCTGAACCTGTATGACGATGTATAATTATAGTGAATCTGGAGACAAAAATTGAATATCGCTTTGTGTGATGACGAAGAAAAAATACTTGAAGAGCTTGCTTCATTTATAAAAGATGAATTCCCGGAAAGCAAAGTGCAGACTTTTGCAGACGGCGAATCATTCATCTCTTCCACCCAGGAAAGGCCGGACGTACTTCTTCTTGACATTGACATGCCGGGGATGAGCGGAATGGAAGTAGCGTCACATTTTGCCCAGGAGAAAGCCCGGACTCTGATCGTTTTCGTTACAGCCCACGATGAGCTTGTTTACGACAGCTTCAAATATCACCCCTTTGCATTCGTGCGGAAAAAATTCCTATTGGAAGAATTAAGGAATGTACTTAAAG
>ODAI011944111.1_pt1 | contig 21334 bp, 21 predicted proteins | sample 1539321 | NCBI WGS metagenome assembly ODAI01 (sample SAMN02144231, study PRJEB22623) | gut metagenome | biome: sheep rumen | host: Ovis aries | place: New Zealand | reverse complement strand
CGAGGCCTGTGAGCTTGTCGTATGCTTCCTTCGGGAAGATCGAGTCAGCTACGACGACGTCCGGATTCAGACTGACGATTTTCTCGACGTCCGGTGCATTGATATCACCGATCGACTCGATCGAAGATGCTGCTTCCGGGTAATTGCAGTAATTGGTACGGCCTACGAGCTTGCTCTCCTGGCCGAGGGAGAAGATGATCTCCGTGCATGCCGGGCTGCAGGATACGACCTTCTGCGGCTCTGCTTTGATAACGGCCTTCTGTCCGTAGATGTCTGTCAGCTCGAACGGATACGCTCCGTCTTCCTTCTGGGAGCTTGTAGCTTCCGTCTCAGACTCGGTTGCCGACTCGGTTGCGGACTCAGTTTCCGACTCAGATTCTGTAGCTGACTCTGTGGCAGACTCTGTCTCGGACTCGGTTGCCTCCGTCGTAGCTGTCGCACTGCTCTCGTCCGCTTTCTTCTTGCATCCGCCCATGACAGACACGCAGAGAGCAAGCGTCAGCGCGAGCGCAAGCGCTTTTGTAAATTTTTTCATGTTTGACTCCATTTCCGTTCCTTTCCCATCCCCGAAAAGAACCAAAAACCATAAAACTCGCCGGCAGGTCTCCTGGCTTACCCGTTTCCCCTCCGTCCATCGCCTTCTCAGCCGCTCCTGCCGTTTCCGTTTTTACGTTTTTCGGCAAAAGCACCGGCCAATGACTTTTTCGGACTTCGTACCGGGTTACAGTAGTGGGGGCTGCTGCGGATCTTCACCGCATTCCCTATTCTCCTCTGTTACGAGGCACCGGCGGCCACATCCACATTATACAGAAACCGCCCTCTATATTATAGAGAGCGGTTTTTGATGATTTGCACAAATCTTGGGCTTTTCGCGGCCTATGATGGTAAAGATACACATGTCAGATATCAAATCCGCGCCTTAGCTGAGCCGTCCGTCTTCTTTTTGCGGCGCACCCATATACGTCTCGTCGGAGCCGAATTTCTCGCAGACCGCTTTGACCTCATCGGTCGCCGCCACAAATGCTGCCACAACCTTCGGATCGAAGTGCGTGCCGGATCCGTCCGTGATGATCTTTACCGCGTCTTCATAGGAGAACGGCGGTTTATAGGATCTTTTCGACATCAGCGCGTCAAAGACATCGGCCACCGCCATGACTCTTGCTGACAGCGGAATCTGCTCGCCCCGAAGTTTCAGCGGGTAGCCGGAGCCGTCCCACTTCTCGTGGTGGTAGTGCGCCATCTGCTTCGCTTCTTCGAGATATCCGGTCTCCGCCATATTGGCGATCGCCTTTTCGATGATCTCATAGCCGGCATTCGCGTGACCCTTCATGATTTCGAATTCTTCATCGGTAAGCCGTCCGGGGCCCGGTTTATTCAGGATCGCATCCGGTACATTGATCTTTCCGATATCGTGAAGCGGCGCCGCCTGCGTGACATTCGAGATATACTCGTCTGTCAGGATATCCGGGAACTCGCCCTGCTCACGGAGTTTGTTTAGGATGATCTTCGTATATGCCGCGGTCTTGCGGATGTGATCTCCGGTACATTTGTCGCGGCTCTCGATGATATCCGCGAGGACCATGAGGAGCCCGCCCTGGAGCTTCTCGATCTGCTTAGACTTTCTTCGCACATCCGAGAGATACTGCATACTTTCTTCCGTTGTCTGGGTATATGCCGTGTAGAGATTCTCGATCTCGTCACCGGTACGGATATCGAGTGATTTGAGCCGCTCGACGCTCGCGTTTCTCTCGTCTGTCGATGTATATACAAAAGAACTTGCCCCGTGCGACATCGAGTTGAGCGGATAGATGATGTGGTAGTCCGCGAGCCACACGACCAGGCAGAGCACCATGATGAAGATGCCTAGGAACAGCGAGATCTCTTTGGCAAGATACGCATGCGTCAGGTCGTAAAGCTGATTCATCGAGATATCCACGCAGGAGTAGGCGACGCAGCGCCCGTCGCTGGTATAGATCGGTTCATAGATCGACAGCACCCATCCGAAGCGGCTGTCGTTACTGATCGTCGGTTCGACTTCCTCTCCCTTTAGAAAAGCACTGATATTCTTCTTTATATCTTCCGGATACCGGATGACCGATCCGACCTTATCCGCCTTGACGTCTTCCGTATCCATATCAAAGACGACATGACATCCGTCTTCTTTCACCTGATAGACATACATGAACCGGATATTCTCCGAGCTGATAAAGGTCAGGCGCAGCTGTTCCTGTGTCTCCTTATATCCCGGCGCATTTTCGCCCTGTGCCAGATACGCTTCTATCTGATCCGGGTCGATGCAGTCTTTCTGGTATTTGACGATACCTCTGGCAAATTCGGTGTGGTCCTTGACGGTAGTCTCCCGAAACAGGTAATAGCCGATCGCGATCGATACCACCGCGATGACGGTTACGGCACCGGATACCAGAAGGATCAGCTTCGTCCGAAGCGAGATCTGTCTTACCGAGGTTTTGTTGATCGCACGCAGTTCCAGAAAGCTCAGCGGTTTCTGGCGCCAGCCGTGGATATGGAGATCCGACATTATCCTTTTCGGGACCAGTATCAGTCCGAGGAAGGCAAGCACTACGGAGATCGCCTTATCTCCGAGATCGATGCAGAAGTCCGCAACCACCTGCGACAGGAAACGGCTGCTCAGAAGATGGTCGTAGATCCATCTTGCCAGATCGGCGCTTATGCCCTCACCGGCAAAGCCGAAGAGGAACCACGTCAGGATCGATCCGAGGACACCGCCGATAAATGCCAGTGTGATGATCAGCGGGATAAGGATACGCTTCTTCGAGCGGTCCCATGTAAAGCTCGCCACGGCAACAGCGATCATGACATTTAATGTGCCGTAGTAGATCGACGGAAGATCCGAGATGGATTTCAGAAGATTCGTAACAAGTCCTACGAGGACGCCGGGGAGCGTGCCGCCTACCGCCGCAGCGAAGATCGTGCCGACGGAGTCCAGATAGAAAGGAAGCTGAAGCTTCGTACTCATGGACGACAGCAAAAGATTTACGGCTATACCGATCATACAGACCAGGATCAGCTCGAGCACCCTTCTCAGGCTGATCTGCCGTCTATTTGAAATATTTTCAGTCATACCCTCTACCCCCATATCGATACCATCGATTACCCGGTGTGACTTCTGATACTATAGCCTCATTATAACAACGGTGCTCCCCGTTCTCAATAAAGAAAACGAGGAGCACTGTATGAATTCAAAAATTTTTACGAATTATTACTTCGCGGCTTTTGCTGCCAGGATGTAGATGAACGGAGAGTTCCAGTAGATCGCTACCTCGTTGATCGAGTAAGCGGTATCGTTATCACAGTAGCAGCGGGCAGGTGCTTTTCCGGTAAGAACAGAGATTGCATACGGATCTGCCGGTTCGCCGTTCGGTCCGCCGACGACCATACCCGGAACTGCTTTGCCCTTCGCCTGGGACGGTCTGTGGTGCGGGTGTTCCGCAGCATTCGTGCCAAATCCCGTAAGGAAGCTGTAGCCGCAGACGTTCATGCCCATGATGTAATCGACCTGATAGGAAGAAAGATCCTTCAGTTCCTTATCGTTGGAAACAAGGTATGCCAGGTTGTAGAGGATACCGTTGTTCGAAACGGTCAGGTTACTGCCCCACGGATAGTTCGTACCCATCGCATTGTAGTAGCCGTCCTTCTTCGCCTTTTCCAGATCCGCCTTCGCCTGATCCACAACACGGGTCTTAAGCTTATCCGTAAATTCCGCATCCTTCTGGAAGGATGTCTCGGTACGCAGGTAAGAGTGAACACCGTAAAGGCCCATCTCGATCCAGCCGAGACCGAGCTCCATCGAATCGGAGTAGAGTTCTTTTGCCTTAGCAAGATAGGTATCTTCGCCGGTTGCCAGATACAGTTCCACAGCCGCCCAGAAGAATTCATCCTTATTGACGGCATCCGGATATTCACCGGTGAAAACATCGGACGGATTCAGGAAGCCTGTCGTATCGGAAGCTGCATTTGCCTCCATGTAAGCATATGCCTTCTTGGAAGCCTCGAGGCACTTATCCGCAAAATCCTTGTCGATATCCTTATAGATGATGGATGCCTTTGCCATTACCGCGGCAAAATCACCCGTCGCGGTGGTGGACACCGGAAGGACTAAAAGCTGGTTGGTCTCTTCTTCCGGCATTACAGTTGCCGGGAAGTTGTCGCAGGTAACCTTATGGTACACGCCGCCGTCTTCCGCCTGCATCTTGAACATCCACTCGAGTTCATATCTGGCCTCATCGAGGATATCCGGCACACCGTTGCCGCTCTCCGGGATACCCAGATCGTCTGCCTTGTAGCCGGTGTCCTGATATGTCATGAAAAGATCAGCGATGGTCTTGGCGCCCGGAACCACATAACGGCCGTAGTCACCGGCATCGTGCCAGCCGCCGCTGACGTCGATCATCTTATCTGTGCCGTAGATCTTAGCCTGATCCATATGGCATGCCGGATGCGTGAAATCCGCATACGCTTCACCGATGTCCGCTTTCACTTCGCATCCGCAGCGCTGTGTATAGAGCATCAGGATAGAAGCCTTCAGTGCCTCGTCATAGACATCGTCCGCGATCTCGAACTTATACGAGTTTCCGGAAGAAGATGTACGGATGAAGTATGTGCCCGGCTTATCAAAATCGGAGAAATCACCGGATACGATATCACTGCCGGCGCCTGCACAGGCATACGGAGCAGTAAGCTCGCCTTCGTAAACGATCTCGAATGTATTGGCATCCACGATCTGGAAGGTCTTACTCATCGTACCATCGACAAATACTGCCTTCGGATCCTTCGGCTGATAACCTGTCTGGTTGATGGAAACAGGATTAAGTGCCGGTCCGTTATCGACTTTCTCTGCCTGCGAGCAGTCAAGGATCACGAGAGTAACATTATCGATATAGATGTTATGCGCGTCCTTGATAGAACCGTCATTACCTACATTGAAGCAGAATCTGGGAGACGGGTCGCTCTTTTCTTCCATAACGAATTCCTTCGTTACATGTGTCCAGGAAGTTCCGAGTTCCACATGCTGCTCACCGGCATATGCATGGTAGTCACCGCCGTTTAACTGGAATCTCCACTCATACGTTCTCGGTGCATCACTCTTGATATCGAAGTCGAGCTTATACTTCGCATTCTTCATCAGAGATACGCCATCGAAGTACAGCTGGCAGGAGTACTCCTTTGTGCCGGTGGACTTGATCTTTGCGACCATCTCGCCATTCTCACAGACGACTTCCCAATCACCGCCAGACTCGGTGTAGGTCATCCACTTAAATGTACTCGGATCATTAAAAGCCTCGTCCATGGCATATGCGCCATCCTTGACTTCTGTTGTTGCACGGGTTCCCGCTTCCGGATCCTCTGCCGGTTTTGTGCCTTCCGGCTCTGCCGATGTCGGAGCTTCAGTGGAAGATTCCGTTGCAGATTCACTGGACTGGCTTTCCGTGCTCTGTGTCGCGCTTTCTTTCTTGCTGTCCGACTTCTTACAGCCTACCGCTATTGCGGAGACCATAGAAACCGTAAGCAGCATTGCCACGATTTTTTTCATACGTTTCCCTCCAAGATATGAAATTTTTTCTTACCCCCATCGCGTCCTCATCAGACGCTACAATTTATTATACGGAGAAAAATGTCAAATGGGAAGATGGAACGAAAGTAAAAATGCCCCGGAGCGTTACTGCTTCCGAGGCATGTACTTCTGGTGACCCGTAGGAGAATCGAACTCCTGTCTACGCCGTGAAAGGGCGTTGTCTTAGCCGCTTGACCAACGGGCCGTGGAAGTGGTAGCGGCAGTGGGATTTGAACCTACGACCTGCCGGGTATGAACCGGACGCTCTGGCCAGCTGAGCTATGCCGCCATATTCCACGCGTTTTTTGACGCCATTAAATATTATCAGCAGAACGGCTTGGTGTCAAGCATTTTTCTTCTCTCCGGCATGCCATTTTGCTCGTTTTTTCGAAACCTCTTTGAGGCAGAGTGCAGAATCAGCCGGAATGCAAAAGTAAACCGCCGCTGATCATTACGATCAACGGCGGCTTTTGAAAAATCTGTTTTACGCGTAACGTAAGATCTTACTTGATCTCAACCTCAGCGCCAGCTTCCTGAAGCTTAGCAGCAGCTGCATCAGCCTCTTCCTTGGAAACGTTCTCTTTAACAGCCTTCGGAGCGTTGTCAACGAGTTCCTTAGCTTCCTTCAGGCCGAGACCTGTGAGCTCACGAACAACCTTGATAACAGCGATCTTCTGAGCACCAGCGCTCTTGAGGTTAACTGTGAACTCTGTCTGAGCAGCAGCACCAGCATCACCTGCAGCACCTGCAGCAGGAGCAGCAACTGCTACAGCAGCTGCGGATACGCCAAATTCATCTTCGATACCCTTCTCGAGCTCGAACAGTTCCATAACGGACAGTGTCTTGATTTCTTCGAGAAGCTTAGTAATTTTTTCACTAGCCATTTTATTATTCCTCCATTAATTTTTTCATAAAAGCCTTGCGGCATAACTAGTAGGTCGCCGAGGAGCACCCCCGGCCGCTGATATTACTCAGCAGGTGTTTCTGTTGCTTCAGCAGCAACTGCGGCCGGCTCTTCTGCCTTAGCCTCTTCTGCCGGAGCAGCTTCAGCCGGAGCCTCTTCTGCCGGAGCAGCCTCAGCCGGAGCAGCTACGCCGCCCTCAGACTCGAGTTTTTCGGCAGCAGCTTTGGTGAGCATAGCGAGCTTTGTAATAGGGAAGAGCAATGCATAGACGATCTGGCTGAGCAGTACATCCTTGGACGGAACAGCTGCGAGAGCCTCGACCTCTGCAACAGTTGCAACTTTGCCCTCGATGATTCCGCCCTTGATGGTGAGCTTCTCGAAATCATCAGCAAACTTCTTGCTAACCTTAGCAGGCGCCATCATATCTTCTTTGGAATAAGCAACAGCTGTCGGGCCCTTGAACATATCGTCCAGACCTTCGATACCGAGCTCCTTGAAGACGAGATTCAGTGTCGTGTTCTTAACAACCTTGTAGCAGACGCCGTTCTTACGCATTTCAGAACGAAGAGCAGTATCCTGTTCTACTGTCAGGCCACGAGCATCTACGAAAACAAAGGACTGAGCTTCTTTGTAGTTAGCTACCAGATCAGCAACGATCTTCTTCTTTGCTTCCAAAATCTTTTCACTTGGCATGATCTTTTTACCTCCTTATATTGATTACTAAAATACCCCACGCTGTTTCGCGAGGGGTATCAAGTACTCAATACGGTTCCTCACCTCGGCGGGACGACTTAACGTTTACGATCGCTCTCCCGCTGTCTTCAGCAGTGGATATTTTATTAAGTTAGGATATCCATCCTGAGAAAAGACTTCTCAAGTAAGGGAGTGGATACGCCCCCGGAACGTTCTAATTACTTACAGCTTTGCAGGGTTTACACGGATACCCGGGCCCATGGTGGAGCAGATGGAAACGTTCTTCAGATACTGACCCTTAGCAGCGGACGGCTTCGCCTTGATGATAGCATCCATGATGGTCTTGAAGTTCTCTTCGAGCTTCTCCTGACCAAAGGAAACCTTGCCGATCGGGCAGTGGATGATGTTTGTCTTATCGAGACGGTACTCGATCTTACCGGCTTTGATATCTGTAACAGCTTTTGCTACATCCATCGTAACTGTGCCGGCCTTCGGTGTAGGCATCAAGCCCTTCGGGCCGAGGACCTTACCAAGACGGCCGAGCTTCGGCATCATGTCCGGTGTCGCGATGAGAGCGTCGAAATCGAACCAGTTCTCATTAGCGATCTTATCGATGTACTCTTCAGCACCTACATACTCTGCGCCTGCAGCCTGAGCTTCATCAGCCTTCGGGCCCTTAGCGATAACGAGTACGCGCTTTGTGCGGCCTGTACCATGAGGGAGAACTACAGCACCACGAACCTGCTGGTCAGCGTGACGGGAGTCAACACCCAGACGAACGTGAAGTTCTACCATCTCATCAAACTTTGCTTTACCTGTTTCTACAACCAGACGAACTGCTTCGGAAGGATCGTAAGAAACAGATCTGTCAACGAGCTTTGCGAGCTCTGTATATCTCTTTCCTCTTTTCATAGTAACTCTCCTTCAAATCAGTCCTCAGTAACAACGATACCCATGCTTCTGGCAGTACCAGCTACCATACGAGCACAAGCCTCGATGTCTGCGGCATTTGTATCAACGATTTTGATCTCAGCGATCTTCTTGCACTCCGAGAAAGAAATCTTTGCTACCTTGTCCTTGTTCGGCTTACCCGAAGCCTTCTCAATGTTGCAAGCTTTCTTAAGCAGTACCGGTACCGGCGGAGTCTTTGTAATGAAAGAATAAGAACGGTCAGCATACACTGTGATGATAACAGGAATGATCAGACCTGCATCCTTTGCTGTTCTTTCATTAAACTCTTTAACAAACTGGGCAATATTAAGTCCATGCTGTCCAAGAGCTGGTCCTACCGGCGGCGCTGGTGTTGCTTTGCCTGCAGGGATCTGAAGTTTTACGTACCCTACAACTTTTTTAGCCATGTGCGGCCACCTCCCAAAATAATTTCTTGCCGGCCCGTCTTATCCCGGTGCCGATATTTCTTTCATCTCCGAAGAGATGTGATAAGCAATTAATCAAACTCTTACGACCTGAGCGAAATCGATCTCTACAGGTGTCTCTCTTCCGAACATCGAGATACGTACACGAACCATGTGCTTCTCGAGGTTCATCTCTTCGACGGTTCCTACGCAGTCTCCGAAAGGACCGGAGATGATACGTACAGAGTCGCCAACTTCGTAATCCACGGACGGAACCCAGCTGGATTCGAGGCCCATGAGCGCGAGCTCTTCATCAGAGAGCGGCTGCGGCTTGTTGGCATTCGGTCCTACGAAGCCTGTTACACCACGCGTATTACGAACGATGTACCAGATCTCTTCGGTATAGACCATCTTGATCAGGACATATCCCGGATAACGCTTCTTCTGCGTAACCTTCTTCTTACCGTCCTTGACCTCGACGCTCTCATCCATCGGGATGGAAACTTCCTGGATCATCTCCTGAAGTCCACGGTTCTCGATCACCGCTTCCAGCGTGCTCTTCACCTTGTTCTCATATCCCGAATAGGTATGAACTACATACCATTTCGCCTCATATGCCTGTTCTTCAGCCATGTCTTTCTCCTACTATCATCATGGAAAAGCACTCCCGGAACCTTTTCGTTCCTGCTTTCCCCTCGCCTACACTATTAAGATTCAGACGGTGTCGTCTCAGAAGCGGATGCCTCAGAAGATCCTTCTGCGGATGCCGATTCAGACGGCGCAGTTTCTGAAGCCGACTCTGCCGGTGCGGAATCCGAAGCAGATGCACTGGAATCACCGGACGGTACTGTCTCGGAAATAGCTGTAGTCTCGATCACCTGCTCGTAGAATCCAACCTTCTCCAGGATCCATCCGCCAGCCTTGCCGATCGCGGTAAGAAGGATCGTGCATACAGCAATAACGACCAGAACCACAGCAGAATTCTGGATCAGCTTCTCTTTAGTCGGCCAGATCACTCGCTTGAGTTCCTGGCGAACATCCTTGAACTTCTGTGCTATACGTTTGAAGATGTTCGGTTTCTTCTTCTTGTCAGCCATTGGTCATACCCTCATCTTGTTTCCTGAGAAACGGTTATTACTTAGTCTCTTTGTGTACAGTATGCTTACGGCAGAACTTGCAGTACTTCTTGATTTCCAAACGATCAGGATCGTTCTTCTTATTCTTATATGTCTGATAGTTTCTCTGCTTGCACTCTTCACAAGCCAGTGTCAGCTTGTCACGTGCTCCTGCTTTGGTTGCCATGTTCGAACACCTCCAAAATTATCGTGCTTATCCGCGTCTTCTCACGCGGTTTTTCGCGCATAAAAAATAGACCTAAACGGCGATAGCAACGGATATGTTACCACAGAGTCAAGAGTATGTCAACGAAAAAAGTTCTTTTACCTATAAAAAAACATTCTGCGGCAGAAGTCCTTCGCCATCAGCGGAAAAAGCACTGCCGCAGAACGTATTATATCACGAAACAGAAGAGAGCACCGACTCATCATGTTCTTCCATAATATGGCAGTCCAGGATCGACCAGTAAAGTTTACCTTCAATATTTTTCAGTGTCATCGTGTATTTTGACCAGACTCCATCCCTGACCGGATCAAAACCTTCTATCATATCCACATCAAAATCATTATAGGATGTAGTGTAGATAGTATATACTTCTCCATCAAAAGAGGCCGCGATCACGATCGTAGATTCTGTATTGCCGATGCCGCCCTGCCAGAAGTAGAAGTAATCATCTTCTCCGATATACGCCCCCTGCCGGTTGGTGGGGGACTGCTCCACTACTTCAAACCGTTCTTCGGCATTGATTCTTTCGCGGTCCGCATCGGATATATTCAGGATACATTCCTCTGCCCACTCCAGATACGGCATGTAGATCCGGGCACAGTATGTTTTATCGAAATTCCCTTCCGGATCGTTCATCCCGGTTCCCCGCTGATAGTCCGTAAAATAGTACTCAAAAGGTAAGCGCGGACCATATTCTGCGGTAACGAGCTGACTACTGACAAAATTATCCGGAATATCCGTGTGGTCATACTCGCTTTTGAACGCGAAGACCAGCGCTCCCAGCTGCTCCGCTTCCGGAAGATCTTCCACCGCCACAGGACCGACTTCATTATACGTTTCCTCCGTAAGTGTCTCACTTGCTGACGGATCGCTCTCCGCCGGATCCGATGCAGCCGCCGGATCTGTTGTTTCCGTTACAGCTTCGCCGGAAGCTTCGGTCGTTTCAGCTCCGCTTTCGTTGGTAATTCCGATTACACTTTCATTTGGATCTTCCGAAGATGTATTCCCGGGTCCTTCCTTATCACTAGCACTATTCTTTTCTTCCTCTTCCTCGTTGAATACTGAAGAGATCTTCGATTTCTCGTTTCTCTCCTGATCCTTTTTCTTCTGCTTGGTCAGCTGAAGAAGGAGAACGATGCCTCCGACGAGAAGAAGACCCGCCAGGAAACATGCCACGAACTTACCTGCAACTGTCGAGAGGAATGATGTCTTTCCGACACCATCCACACCGGCTCCAAGCGATGCCGCGCCTGAACCGGCCGCTGCCTTCGCCGCGATATCTGCAGCACCGGATGTCCCCTGCGTAGCTGCATTGCCTGAAGTTGCTGCCGAAAAACCGTTCGTCATTGTCTGCGTACCGGATCCGGCTACTTGCGATATGCCTTCCACCAAAGTGTCAGACGCCGCCTGTGCAATCAGTTTGAACGGATCGATCGGAGGAAGGACCAGATGACTTGCTTCCTCGACGAAGAATCTGGTCATGAACGGCATAACGATAGCGACCTTGATCTTATCTCCTGTCTTTTCTTCATACATTTCCACACCTGCCTTGATCTTCACCCGAGCATGCATCAGCCGGGTCTTCACGGTTCCCACAGGACAATTCATGATCTCAGCGATCGTCTCGATGGGAAGTTCATCGTAGTAATAAAGCAGGACTGTCTGGTACTGGACTTCGGAAAGAGAGTCTCTCAGGATACCCCGGAGGATCTCGCGGTCAGACTCCTTCAGGAGCATTGCGTCCGGCAGATCTTCCAGATCCGCATCTTCGGTGTTTTCCTCGCCCGCGCCGAGTGTATCGTCATAGGAGAGATCTCCGTGATTCTTCTTGAAAAGGTTGAGAGATCTGGTGGCAGCGATCTTCTTGAGCCAGCCGAGAAACATCTTGTCATCAGAAAGACTGCCGATATTTCTGTAGCAGCTTATGTATGTCTCCTGCATCGCATCCCGGGCATCCTCTTCATTTCTCAGGATCCCAAAGCATGTACCATAGACCAGCCTCGCAGATTTCTGGTACATCTCGGCAAAAGCATTCTGATCGCCCGCCTTGATCCTTCTGCTCAGTTCTGCATACTCCTGAAATAACGCTTCATTACTCATCCTTTTTCTCCTTCGGTTTCTCGCGTCGCCGCTTCATTATACAACCACAAGACAATTGTTTTTTGTGAAAGGTTCAATCATTCGAAAAAAATTTTTCTCTCCCTCAAAAAAGGCACTTCCTCAAATCTCCAACCGGCGAAGGACACAAAAAACAGATACAAAGAAAAAGAGGTATCTCAAAAATGAGACACCCCTTGCGGTTCTTTCGATTTTGATTTCCGAAGCCGGAATTTATCTCTTCTTCAGTTCCTCTTCCACTTCCTCAGGGGTAATGCCCATCTGCGCCATCATGACGAGAGCGTGGTAGAAAAGATCAGCGAGCTCCTGGATCGTATTCTCCTTGTCGCCCTTGGATGCGGAGATGATCGCCTCGATCGCTTCTTCGCCGACTTTCTTGCCGATCTTCTCGATTCCCTTATCAAAAAGATAGTTGGTATAAGAACCATCTACCGGGTTTGCTTTTCTGTCGAGAATCAGGTTATACAAATCTTTACTAACGTTTGTGCTGTTTGAGTCCATCTTTCAGTCTCCCTCTTTTTCTCTTTTATTCTGTCACTCAACCGAGATCGATATCCGTAAAGAAGCAGCTGTGGTTGCCGGTGTGGCATGCCGCTCCATCCTGGTCAATGTAGAATAACAGGGTATCACGGTCGCAGTCAAGAGATGCTCTCTTCACATGCTGGTAGTGACCGGATGTCTCCCCCTTGAGCCACAGCGAATTTCTGGATCTTGAGTGATAGTGCATCAGTTTTGTCTCCATGGTCTTTTCCAAAGACTCGTAGTCCATGTAAGCCATCATGAGAACATCTTTCGTGGAGTCCTCTACGACGATCGCAGGAACCAGGCCCTGCTTATCCTTCTTCAGGGACTGCCAGAGTTTAAGAGCCGGAGTCAGTGTCCGTACCGGGATACCTCTGCCCGCAAGATATTCTTTCAGGTCTTCGATGCGGATCTCGCCGAAGTGGAAAAGGCTCGCTGCCAGTACGGCATCTGCGCCACCGTCCACGATTCCGTCATAGAAGTCTTCCATCTTACCGGCACCGCCACTGGCAATGACCGGAATCGAAACTGCGTCGGCGATCGCACGGGTGATCACATTATCAAAGCCGCTCTTCGTACCGTCACGGTCCAGACTGGTCAGCAGGATCTCGCCTGCTCCCAGGGACTCGACTTTCTTTGCCCACTCGACCGCATCAAGGCCGGTAGCCTTCGTTCCTCCGGCAACTACGACTTCATAGCCGCTCGGGAACTTGCTGTTATCTTCTTCATTTGCATTCTCGTCGATGCCCTTAAAGTCTGCATCCACGCTGGCAATACGGATCTTGCCGCCGGATCTCTCGCGGACGTCGATCGCCACGACCACGCACTGGGAACCGAACTTCTCACTGGCACGCTTGACCAGTTCCGGATCTTTTACTGCGGCGGAATTCAGGGAGATCTTGTCCGCGCCGGCATTTAAGATCTCTCGGATATCCTCAAGAGAGCGGATACCGCCGCCGACGGTAAACGGGATGAAGACCTGCTCGGCTACACTCTTGACCATATCGACCACAGTGCCTCTGCCTTCGACCGTTGCGGAAATATCCAGAAATACCAGTTCGTCTGCGCCCGCCTCGTTATATGCCTTGGCACACTCGACCGGATCTCCGGCATCACGGAGTGCGATAAAGTTCGTGCCCTTTACGACACGGCCGTTCTTAACATCCAGACATGGAATGATTCTTTTACTGAGCATTGGCTTTATCCTTTCTGCGGATCTCCGCATACACTTCTTTCTTATAGTGCCCGAAAAGCACCCTCACTTCTTACTTTATCTGCTTTGCCCAGCGGTCGAGGATCCGAAGTCCCACTTCACCGCTCTTTTCCGGGTGGAACTGGCAGGCAAAGACATTATCTCTTCTGACGCTGCAGCAGTAATCGATCCCGTAATTCACGGTCGCCGCGACGTCTTCTTCTCTTTCCGGCACACAGTAGTAAGAGTGCACGAAGTACACATACTGTCCGTCCGGGAGGATCTCATTTCTGGAAGAAAGCGAGTTCCAGCCGATCTGCGGGATCTTAAGTCCCATATCGGAAGGGAAACGGACGACCTTGCCGGGCAGGACAGAAAGCCCTTTTACCGGTTCCCCGCCAAAAGATTCTTCGGAAGAATCAAAGAGCATCTGCATTCCGAGGCAGATGCCGAGGAAGGGTTTTCCTGTCGCGATATACTCGTGAACGACTTTGTCGAGCCCCTTGGAAGAGAGAGCCTCCATCGCCGCGCCGATCGCGCCGACGCCGGGAAGAACAACGCCGTCCGCGTCCATGACGCGGGCGGGGTCGTTAGTGATCTCACTTTCGTAACCTAAGAATGCCAGTGCTTTTTGCACAGATCCTAAGTTACCCATTCCATAATCGATAATAGCGATCATGCAAGCTCCTTACCAGTCAGCAGGCGATAGCACTCTCTGTACTTCTCTGCGGTCTTGTTGATGATCTCCTCCGGAAGTGTCGGAGCCGGATATGTCTTATCCCAATCGAGAGTCTCCAGCCACTCACGCAGATACTGCTTGTCGAAGCTCTTCTGTGCACGGCCCGGCTCGTAATCGGAAAGATCCCAGAAACGGGAGGAGTCCGGTGTGAACATCTCATCGGCGACGACGAGCTTTCCGTCGATCTTACCGAACTCGAACTTGGTGTCGGCAAGGATCAATCCGCGGGTAAGAGCATACTCGGAAACCTTGGTATAAAGAGCGAGAGCGGCATCTTTCAGTGCTTTTGCATCTTCTTGCCCGAGAAGATCGATGAGCTGCTCGTAGGTGATGTTGATATCGTGTCCCTCATCCGCCTTCGTGGAAGGAGTAAACAGCGGCTCCGGCAGCTTGTCGCCCTGACGGAGTCCCTCCGGCATCTTCATGCCGCCGACGGTACCCTTTGCCTTGTACTCTTTAAGAGCGGAGCCCTCGAGGTAGCCTCTGACGATGCACTCTGCCGGAAGCATATTGACCTTCTTGACCAGCATGGATCTTCCGCGGAGCTCTTCCTCGTACTTATCGAGGCCCATCGGGTATTCCTTCGGATCAGTGGTGATAACATGGTTCGGGATCACATCCTTCGTAAAATCAAACCAGAAAGCGGAAATCGAGCTTAAGACCTTGCCCTTATCCGGGATGCACTCGTCAAATACGACGTCGAAAGCGGAGATACGGTCGGTAACGACCATCAGGAGGGAATCTCCCAGATCGTAAACATTTCTGACCTTACCTTTGACGAATACCGGTAAATCAATAAAATCAGTGTCTCTTAATGTTGCCATGTTTTTATCCTCACTTTTTTAAGATACTAAGTTGTTGCGGGCGGCCGCACCGCTTCTTTATTCTTCCTCGTCTTTGAATTCTCCGAGGATCTCCATGTTGTCGAATTCATCGACGAACATACTCACTTCCTTTTCGATGCCGCTGGCCACGATCCCGACGATCAGATCCAACGCTATACCGTCATCCGTCATCTCGGCGTAGCAGCGCAGAACGGCGATCTCAGCAGGCCGAAGCTCGATCCGGGACTCGCCATCGACTGTCCAGTCCGAATCCGAGGAGGACAGAAGGTCACAGATATCCTGACCTTTCCCGTTCAGCCACTCGATCCTCTGGCGAAGCTCCACCGTGCGCTTGATGAACTCAAGTTCATCTTTTGCCTGCGTAAGTACCGTGACCTTCTCATCGAGTATGTCCGAGGGTACCTCCCAGGCTTCGAAATCTTCGTTATATCTATACTTATCGCTCATGATCAGAGCACTCCCTTAGTGGAAGGGATCTGGTCTTTGAACTTCTCGTCGATTCCCGCCGCGATACGAAGCGCTCTGGCAAAGGCCTTGAACATCGCCTCGATCTTGTGGTGGTCATTCGCTCCGTATTCGCACTTGAGGTGCAGTGTCAGTCCGGCATTAAAGGAAACGGCACGGAAGAATTCCTCGACCAGTTCTGTCGCAAATTCACCGACATATTCTCCGCCGAACTCTGCCTGAAGGACCAGAAACGGTCTTCCGGAAATATCCAGCGAGCACTGTGCCAGTGCCTCATCCATCGGGATCGAGGAGAATCCGTAGCGGTTGATGCCTCGCTTCTCGCCGAGAGCTTCTGCCAGCATCTTTCCGATCACGATGCCGATGTCCTCGGTCGTGTGGTGTCCGTCCACATTAAGGTCTCCATCGCAGCGGATCATGAGATCCATACCGCTGTGCCGTGCCAGCAGGTCTAGCATGTGATCCAGAAAACCGATGCCGGTCGAAATGTCGCTGACACCCTTTCCGTCAAGCTCGATCGAACCCTTGATCTTCGTCTCTTTCGTGTTTCTTTCTGTTGAAGCACTTCTACTCATGCGTCTTTCCCTCCCGCGATCTCGTCGATCGCCTTAAGTAATGCATCCATCTCCTCATCCGTTCCGATGGTGATACGGAGATATCCGCTGATACGGGGCTTATTAAAATACCTTACCAGTATACCTTTCCCGCGCAGATTTGTGTAGATGGCTTCTGCCGTCATCTCCTTCGGCGCGGCAAAAAGGAAATTCGTCTTTGATACCGGGACCGTCCAGCCGCGGGAACGGAGTTCCTCCGCGATACGGTCTCTCGTCACGCAGATTTTCCTTACATTGTCCATGACCCAGGCATCATCCGCGATAGCCACAGAAGCGATGCGCTGTGCGATGGCATCTACCGGATAGGAGTTAAAGGAATCCCTGATGCGGCAGAGTCCCTCGATCAGTTCCGGATCACCGATGGCAAATCCGAGACGAAGTCCCGCAAGAGAGTGAGACTTACTGAGCGTTCCTGTCACCAGGAGGTTTTTATACTTCGGAAGAAGCGATCTTGCGGTCACTCCGGAAAAAGCGGCATAGGCCTCATCGACCAGAACCACATGATCCGGATTCGCCTGAAGGATCTTCTCGACATCCGAAAGTTCGAGAAGGATCGATGTGGGGGCATTCGGGTTCGCAAAAGCGACACCGCCGCACTTTTCCTTACAAAAAGCATCGACATCGATACTGAAGTCCTCCCGGAGCGGGATCTTCTTCAGCGGGATGCTGTAGAGATCCGCATAGACAGGATAGAAGCTGTAAGAGATATCCGGCACCAGAAGCGGATCTGCATTCTCTCCGGACTCGAAGAAAGCCTGGAAAGAAAATGCCAGTACCTCGTCGGATCCGTTTCCGCAGAAGACCTGCTCCGGCGTAACTCCCAGGACTTTTGCCAGTTCCTCGCGGACGATGCGGGAGCTGGTCTCCGGGTATCTGGCAAGAGAGGAGATCTCGACCTCTTCCAGGACCTTTCTTACCTTCGGGGATGCCGGATACGGATTCTCATTCGTATTCAGCTTGATGATCTTCTGCCCCGGTTTCGGCTGCTCGCCGGCCACATAGGGCTCGATGTTTCTCGTTTTTTCATTCCAAAAACGGCTCATGGTTTCTTTTTCCTCATTTCTAATAACAGCCCGGTCCGTCGGACCTTCCCGGCAGACCGGGCCTTCACTTTATTCTTCAAATCTTACGCGGATGGCGCTGGCGTGACACTCCAGGCCCTCAGCGTCCGCAAATGCCGCCACATCCTTGTAGCACTCGCGGAGAGACTCTTCGTTATAGCGAAGGACCGAGATCTTCTTAAAGAAGTCACCGGTATTAAGCGGCGAGAAGAATCTCGCGGTTCCGGATGTCGGAAGTGTGTGGTTCGGGCCGGCGAAATAGTCGCCCAGCGGCTCCGGTGTGTAGTTTCCGACGAAGATCGCACCTGCATTATTAATACGGCCGATGTAGTTATCCGGATTCTCCACACAGAGTTCCAGGTGCTCCGGTGCCAGTTCCTCACTAAATGCAAGCGCGGCTTCCATATCATCCACGACCAGTATCGCACAGTAGGTGTCCAAAGATTGGGACAGGATCTCTTTTCTGAGACTTTTTTCCGAGCGGCGGTCCACTGCTTCATATACAGCATCTGCCAGTTTCTCGCTCGTGGTAAGAAGGATCGCGGAAGCGAGCTTATCGTGCTCGGCCTGGGACAGGAAGTCTGCCGCGACGAATTCCGGCACTGCGGAATCATCTGCGATGATCAGGATCTCACTCGGACCTGCGAACATATCGATATCGACCTGACCGAAGACCAGGCGCTTCGCTGTATTTACATAGATATTGCCCGGGCCGCAGATTTTATCGACACGCGGGATCGACTCCGTACCATAGGCCATCGCAGCGATCGCCTGGGAACCGCCGACCTTATAGATCTCGGTAGCGCCGGCGATGCTGGCAGCAGCGAGGATAACAGGAGCGATAGAACCATCGGCACGCGGAGGTGTGCACAGTACGATACGCGGGCATCCGGCTGCTCTTGCCGGGATAACATTCATGAGGACTGTGGACGGGAGCGGAGCCGTGCCGCCCGGTACATAGATACCTGCGACGCTGATCGGACGGACGCGCATGCCGATCTCCGAGCCTTTTGCCACATCCATCTTAAAGCCGGTCTCGACCTGTCTCTCGTGGAAGGCCAGGATATTGGCGGCTGCTTTCTTGATGACCTCGACCAGATTCGGATCAAGCGATGCGATCGCGTCAGCGATCTCCTGGTCTGTCACGCGGACATTGGAAGCATCGATGTCCGCCTTATCGAATTTCTTCGTGTACTTAAAGACTGCCGCATCGCCATTCTTCTTGATGTCATCAAGGACATCGTTGACGACGTCGATAATCGGGCCGAGTTCCATCTTCCCGCGCATGCCGAGTTCTTCACATATCTTTTTCAGTTCGCCCTGCGGCGCTCTCATTTTCTTGCACTTCATATGTTTTTCCTTTCCAAAAGCACTATCCTTTGTGCCTGCTTTATTTTTCTCTGCAATAGCAGCTTACTGCTGCGACGCCTTCTCTGCATTTTTGATCGCGACCTGTTTTCTGAGTGCATCGATCATCGGCAGGATCTCTGCTTCCTTCATCTTCATGGACACACGGTTCACGACGACACGGGCGCTGATCTCAGCAACGACTTCCAGCACATCGAGGCCGTTCTCTTTCAGTGTGCGTCCGGACTCAACGATATCGACGATAACTTCGGAAAGACCGATCAGGGGAGCCAGCTCGACAGAGCCGTTGAGCTTGATGATCTCGACACTTTCCTTCTTTGTGCCTTCGAAGTATGCACGAGTGATATTCGGATATTTCGAAGCGACACGCTTATTCGGGATCTGGTCGAGCTTTCCCTTCAGGGAGACCGGACCGCACACGCACATACGGCATGCACCAAATCCGAGATCGATGACCTCATAGAGATTTCTGCCTTCCTCAAGAAGCGTATCTTTTCCGACGACACCGATATCCGCGGCGCCGTATTCGACATAGGTCGGAACATCCGACGGCTTTGCCATAATGAAGCGAAGTCCCGTCTTCTCATCTTCCAGTATCAGTTTTCTGGATTCTTCTCTTCCCGCAGAGACGTCATATCCCGCAGCTTCAAGAAGGTCCAGTGCTTTTTCCGCCAGACGGCCTTTAGATAATGCGATCGTGATCATGTATTTTCATCCTCCTCAGAATCTTCCTCTTCTTCGATAAATACCACCTGGTCGATCCCGTGCTCTTCGGCATAGGCATCGAGCTCTGCTTCGCTGCGATGCTCTGTATCGACCACGACCTTATTGCCCATCGCGCGGAGTTCTTTTGCCGTGGCAAAAGCAGCTTTCCTCATGCCTTCGCCCTCCGCATATCCGACGATCGCATCGACTTCCACGAATTCCGGGAGCTTGTCCTGACGGCGCAGTGCAGTCAGGATCAGGTTGATGCCGAGGGAGAAGCCTACCGCGGACATCTCACGTCCGAAGGTGGAGATCACCTTGTCATAGCGGCCGCCGCCGAGGATCGGGAAGCCCACCTCGTAGGTAAAGCCCTTGAAGATCACGCCCGTGTAGTAGTCGAGGCTTCGGAGCATGCCGAGGTCGATGCTGACATACTGCAGAAGTTCGTAGTCGGACAGCACATCGAGGATCTCGCGGAGATTCTTCAGCGCGCCCAGGGAAGTTTCATTCTTTACCTTCGCTTCAAATGCATCGAGTACGTCATAGGTGCCGAATTTGCCGGAGATCATGTCGAGGATCTCTTTTGCATCCTCGGAAAGTCCGAGTCTCTCGGCCGTCTTCTCGATACGGACGATATCTTTCTGATCGATCGCGGTAGAGAGCTCCGATGCGTCTTCCGCGGACAGTCCCCACTCATCGGCAAGTCCCTTGAAGAACTCGACCTGGCCGATCGATACCTGAAGATCAGTAATGCCTGTCTGAAGGACCGACTGGATACCGAGTGCGATCACTTCCGCGTCCGCCTCGGAATTCTGGATGCCCAGAAGCTCCACACCCGCCTGGGAGAATTCGCGGAGTTTTCCGCCGCCGGTCTTCTTGAAGCGGTACATATTGCCGATGTAGGACAGACGGAGCGGCGGCTTTTCGTCCTTCATGAGCGTGGCCGCAAGTCTTGCCACCGGGATGGTGCCGTCATAGCGCAGAGAGATGATACGGCCGTCCATGTCCGTCATCTTATAAAGATCTTCGGTCGCGACGAAGTTCTCACTTGCGTATACATCGTAGTACTCGATGCCCGGTGTCTCAACTTCGCTGTATCCATACCCCGAGAAAAGCTCCCGCAGGTCGCTCTCTATTCTCCTCTTCACACTTGCATCCTGCGGCAGGATGTCGATCACGCCGTCCGGAGTGTGGAATCTATAATTACCCATGAGGTAGTCCTCCTATATCTTTTCATATATAATAAATATACTGCGAAACAGGAAAGCTCCCATTTCAAGTTGATTACAGCGGATGCTTTATCGCTTTATCTTGTTAAAGTACTAAAACACCATGTGTGTATTTTATGGCAGGGGGCGTTATTTGTCAAGGCGTACTGCCTATATTCGCGGTATAATGGTCCGGGGCGGTCAAAGGAGGCATGGTATGAAGTTTATTTTCCGATTCATATATGATCACAATGTGATTTTTCTAGCGCTTTTCGTTCTGATGAACCTGCTTACCATGGCGATGTTCCACTCAGACAAGAAAAAGGCCGAGAAAAATGCTTTCCGTATCCCTGAGCGTGATCTTCTGGGCTTTTCCGCCTGCTTCGGTGCACTCGGCGGTATCCTCGGCATGATCCTTTTTCACCATAAGACCAGAAAACCGAAGTTCTTCCTGCTTGTGCCGTTCTTTGCGATCATTCAGCTGATCCTGATCAATCTGGTATTTAAGTGGGGACGCGCCGCCTGAGAAAAAGAAAGGAAATCTATTAACGAATGAAATTTTTTATCGCATCTGACATCCACGGTTATCCTGAGTACTGCAGGAAAATCCT
>ODAI013599507.1_pt1 | contig 21338 bp, 12 predicted proteins | sample 1539321 | NCBI WGS metagenome assembly ODAI01 (sample SAMN02144231, study PRJEB22623) | gut metagenome | biome: sheep rumen | host: Ovis aries | place: New Zealand | reverse complement strand
GGTTTTCCACATAAATAAGGACGGTGCCTATTCTCCTTTCCATTTGAATTTCCTCCGGATCAGATGATTGATGATTCCCGCACGAGCCTCGATGTCAACGCATTGTCTTCATCTCAGCGTATTTGCGGCTTGGTTTTGCGGCTGCAAAAATAGCACAAATTTCCGTAACTGTGCGGAAATTTGTGCTATTTGATGGGAATAGTCTGCCTTTTTCTGCAAACAGAGTGGTTGTTTAGTTTTGGATGACGACCTTGCGCGTCACCACCTTGCCGCCGACGACATGGACAAAGTACATTCCCGACGGCAGGTCGCTCACGTCGATGGTGGCTGAGCCTTTTATGGCGAGGCCGCGCACTTGGATGCCCTGTGCGTTGATGATGTGGACGATGGCGCTTCCCTTGTCGTAGTCCGTGGTGATGGTCATTTGGCCTCTTGCCGGATTGGGCGTGATGCTTACCTCAAAGGGTTCTTCATCGACATTGGGCAATTCCGGGACTTCCGTCAGGATGTCGGTGTGGTGGCTGTAGGTCACCAGCTTGCCCGAAACCCTCAAGATCGGGTTCTCCGAATTTTCGCAATACGGGCAGCCGTTTTGTCCGTTCACGCAGTCGGGGTAGTTGGGGTGGCATTGGTCGATGTAGGTCGGGTCGAACTCGTAGAGCAAGTCGGCGGAGCCGTTGGCGAGGTAGTCGTCGAGGCTGTAGTTCCACACGAGGGCGATGCTGCCCGGGCACCAGCCGGAGCGGCTTCCGGGCCAGGTGCCGTTTTGGGGTTGGCAGCCGGCGGGGTTGGGGTTGCAGGTGCGCCACAGGTATTGGGTGTAGGCGACGGAGCCGTCAACCTTGATGTTATGGGTGGCGGGGTAGAACTCGGCAGCGTTGCCGGTGTTGTAGGCATTGCCGCTGCCGGCGGCATAGCTGCTCCAGTGGTGGCCAGTGGTCACGAGGCGCAGGTTGGCTTTCTCCACGCAGGGGTCGAACTCGACGCTGCGCGTCGGGATGGGGCAGGGGTCGGCGTAGTCGCCGAAGCTGTAGGTGCCAAACCAAAGCTCCTGCATGTCGACGTAGGGATAGTCGGGTGTGCCTTTGGTGAACTCGAAGAGGGCAGTGGGGGCGATGCCGGCACCGGAATAGCTCTCCAGATACAATTCGAATTCAACGAGCCCCTGCAGGACGGAGGTGAAGTCGGTCACGTCAAGGTTGTCTTCGCACTCGACGCCGAAGGGGGTGCAGTAACGGTACAGCTCTACCCATTCGCCGCGATAGTTCTTCACACGGCAGTAGCTCACGCGGTCATACGGGTCGCAGTTGCCGTTCACGCAGTTGTGCAGGTAATGCATGTTGATGGCACTGAATGCGTTGACGTGGGTAGGGAAGGCATACTCGCCATAGTTGTTGAACATGGTGGGGGTCACGGCCAACTCGCCGTTGAGGGCCGAAACCGTCATGTCGTCGTAGTTGGTAGTCACCTCAAAGGTGTTGGAGGCCGTAGTGACTTTGCCGCCGGTCTGGGTGATGCTCACGGTCATGTTGTAGTTGCCAGGGCCGGAGGGCGTCCAGGTGGTGAACCAATAGCCGTTGTCAGGGTTGTCAGGGTAGTCGGTCTTGAGGAACAGTTCCTGTCCGTCGACGGAGCATTTCACTTGCTCGAACTTGAGGACGGAGCCGTGGTCGATATAGGCGCTGAGCACCACCATCACGGGGTTCTCGAAGTCGGGCATATAGACCTTGGTGCCTTCGTAGGGGCGGCGGATGGTAATTTCAGGGGCATAGTTTTCGGGGTCAACCACATAGAACGAGCGGGTCACCGTTGGGGCGGGCTGCCAGTTGGTGCCGTCGCCGGGTTGGACGGCCTTGACCTTCACGGTGCCTTCTTCGCCCGTGAGGGTCAGGATGTTGCCTTCCACCGTGGCAGGGCCTTCGGCGACCTCAAAAGTCACGGGAAGGCCCGAAGTGGAGGTGGCTTGCAAGGTGATGGGCGCATTGTAGACCAACTGGTCGGGGATGCTGGCAAAGTCGATGAACTGGGCCGCCAGGCCGCCGGGGATGTGGCGGATGGTGAAGTTGTCGAAACCGCCCCAGCCGCTGTTGAGCATGAAGATGTGGTGCCACATGGCGGGATCGTGCTTGTCGCCGCTGCCGGGAGTGAGGCCGGCGTTGACGCCTTGGCACTCGGGCACCGACTCCCACTCGGCAGTGAGGTCTTCATACTTCATGTAGAGCGTGACGGCGCCGGCGCCGTTGTTGGCGTCAAGGTCGATGGAAACCTTCCAGCGGAACCAGTGGCCTTCCTCACCAACGGGCTTGATTTGGCAGGCCATCGTGTTGTTGGGCAGAACCACGCCGTTCAGGAATTCGGGGTCGGCCGAAGGCCCTGTGAGCAGCATGTAGACGCCGCCGTCGGCAACGGTGCTTGAGGCATCGGGGTAAAGTGGCTCGCAGAGGTTTTGGTGCGACGGGGCCTGGCACCCGGGAGGAACCACCGAGCCGTCGCCGTCGCCGTCATAACCGATTCCGAAAAAGTCGCCCCACCATTGGCGCAGCACGTCACATTCAATCTCTATGATGCCGCCACTGGAGAAGTCGAATCCGTATTGGGTGATGTCGTGCGTGGCGATGTCGCCGAAGGCAGTGCCCGAAGCGTCGGAGAAAACGCCTATGGTTTCGTCTGCCGTAGGGGTGGGCACTCCGTTGCCCCAGAAATGCCCCATGTAGTCGGTGTACATGGGAGTGAATCCGCCGTTGCCGGCATGGTGTACGCGGACATACCAGCCGTCTTGGCCGTTGAGGAGATGGTTCGGGTTTTCGCCAAACTCATAGTCGTTGAAGTCGAAAGTCTTTTCGACTTGGGCGTTCATCCCGAAAGAGAACGCCAAAAGCATTAGGATCAGGGATAGTTTTTTCATGATTATGAATTTTGAAGTCTGAAATCGTAAATCTTATTCATTCCACCACACCTTCGTCTGCCTCGTGTCGCCATGCGGCATTCGGGCTAATTGCGTGGTGTAGTTCTCGTAGTTGTATTCGATCTCCTTTTGGGGATATTCCAAGCGCATCGAGGTCAGCTTGGCATGGTCGGTGGTGGAGGGCGTTGCCATGGTGCGGCGGGCCAAGGCCCAGGCCTCCCAGGGCTGGCGGAAGAGGTTGATCCACCGCTGCTGGTAGATCATCTTCAGGTAGAAACCGGCGCTACCGTCGTATTCGGGGTTCATCCAAACGGCGTAGTTCATCACACTGGAGGCCATCTTGTTGCCCAAGGCCCAGATGTCGAGGTTGTTGGAATAGGCGACATATTGGGGATAGAGATAGGTCCAGCGGCTGGTGTTCGACGGTAGGTGCGCCCAAAAAACGCACGACTGGTAGATGGCTTGGTAGAGCATTTGGTCGAGCTCCATGCCGGAAAGGGTGATGCCACCTATGCCACGCGCCCCGATTTCGGCTTTCATGAAGAGCACGTCGGCGTAGGTGACGAGGATTTGCGGCACATACCTCTCGTCGCGGGTCAAGTAGTAGTTGAAGGGCGAGAAGAGGCACGACGGGCCTTTGAAGGAGTAGTTGCCGTCGCGACTTTGGGCGTAGGGCGAGCCGCCCTCGGTGGGCGTTTCGGTAGTGCGGATTTGCGGATAGGGGCGCCAAGCGCCGTCGGGGAAGCTGTCGTTCTTGTGGCTCGTGTCGAAGAAAAGGAAGGCGCGGTAGTCGAAGATGCCGCTGCCATCCATATCGTCGGTCGACGACATGCAGCCCCAAACCGTTTCGCCCATGCGGAGGTGCTTGTGCTCGCGGAACGACCAATTGACATCCCAACTTGTACCCAAAACACTGGGCCACAGGCAGATGCCTCCGCCTGTTGCCACGCCGCCAGAGCCGCTTATGATGGTGTAGTTGAAGTCATAGGCATCCACCAGAAGCGGAGTGGCAAATTCGGGATCCTTGTCGTACATTCGCAGGCCATGGCGCAGGATGAGCGAGTTGGCGAACTCGGCCCATTGCTTGTAGTTGTTGCCGAGCAGCACGTCGTAGGGCAGCTTGTAGTATTCGTTGCCGTTTGCGGTCGTTGCCGAATCGGCGTTCAGCACGTCGCGCGACCACGCCAGCTCTTCCAAGAGCGACTTGTAGATGCTCTCTTGGGTGTCCCACGCGGGTTTCATGGTGGCCTGTGTGGATCCGTCCCAAATCCGGCCTGCCTGTGTGTAGGGCATGTCGCCGAACACGTCGGTGACCTTGAAGGTTTGGTAGGCCTTCAGCACATTGAGTTGGGAGCGCACCTTGTCGCAAACGCTGGCGTCGGCTTGTTCTTCGCCGTATGCCTCGAAGCGTCTTTCCAGTTCACGGATGTTCGACAGCATGAGGTAATAGTCAGACCATAGGTTGGTGGTCCCGATTTGGGAGTTGCCCCACGACTCGGACGTCAGCGCGCCGAGTTCGGTTTCGGGATACCAGATCTCGTTTTGCAGGTAGAATTGTTCGTTCATGCTTTGCTGCAACGAACTCACCACGCCGTTAAACAAGGCCTCGATGGTCGTCCCCGTTGGCGAGAACGGGTCTTGGTTCATTTCTTCGAAGTTCTTGGTGCATGAGGCCAAGACAAGCACTGCACTAATAATGAATATGTTTCTTTTCATGACGATTCAGGTTAGAGATTGACTTTTAAGGTGAGCATAAACGACCGTGTTCCGGGGTAGGAGGCATATTCCAAGCCTTGGGCGTTCCCTGAGCCTTGTGTGCCTTCGGGGTTGATGTTGTCGGGCAGGGTCTTGTAGAAATAGAACAGGTCGCGACCCACAAGGGAGATGGAGGCCTGCTTGATGAAGTTCTGCTTGTCCAAAAGCTTGCGTGGGAAGTCGTAGGTCAACGAAAGCTCACGCATCTTGATCCATGTGTTGTTTACGATGCCTGGTGTGCTGAGGATGTTGCCCCAGCCGCCGAAGTTGGGCATGTATTTGTAGAGGTAATGCACCACATTCTTGTTTTGGTGGGCCTCGCCCGTCTCTGTGTTGATGCAATATCCGGGCAGGATAACGCCGTAATTGCCCACAAAGTTGCCGTCGGCATCATAATAGGGCAAGCCGTTGCCTTCGCGTTCATAGAGCGTTTCCAAACTTTGGCCTGTCTGCATCCCCACCACATAGGAGGCGCAATATATCTGGCCGCCCAACTTGGCATCAACCAAGGCATAAAGCGACCAGTTCTTGTATGAAGCCCTCAGGTTGATGCCGCCCGTCACCAAGGGGGCGCAGTTGCCCACCGGCACACGATTGTCGGTTTTCAGATAAGTAGTGCCCGTCTCGTTCAGCAAAGGCAATGGCTTGCCGTTGGCATCATAGTAGGGGCCGACTACGGTACCGTCGCTCATCGTGTATTCATAAACATAGTCCCAGCCGTAGATGGTGCCATACTCCTCCCCTTCTTCAACAGCGATGGCGGGACCGTTAGAGCCCCAAATCTCGGAAAGCGTGTACATATTGGCCCCCGACAGGTCCACAATCTTGTTTCTGTTGCGTGCAAGATTCAGGCCAACTTGAACACCATAATCCTTGCCTTGTGCAATGTCGTATGTCATGATGGCCTCTATGCCCTTGTTGGTCACAATGCCGGTGTTGATGGTCACATTGCTGGCACCCGACGAAGGTGCGAGCGGCGAGGATAGGATTTGGTCCCAGCTGTAGATGTCATAATAAGTGAAGTCCATGTTGAACCTGGCGCCCAGTCCAAGGTCGAAGCCCAATTCAAAAGCACGTTGCCTTTGGGGTTTCAGCGCCAAGGGCGGGACGATGGAAGGCAGCACGGCTGAAAGTTGATGTCCAAAAGAACCCGTAGTGTAGGTATAGGTCAGCTGGTAGGGGTCGGTGTCGCTGGCGGTCTGTGCCCAAGAGGCTCTCAGCTTCAGGAAATTGACAGGGCCCCACTTCCAATCCTTGAAGGCCGAGGTGGGCACGAAACTCAAGGTGGCCGAAGGATAGAAATAGGAATTGTTGGTGATGGGCAAGGTCGATGACCAGTCGTTGCGCCCCGTGATGTCCAGGAACATCCAGTCGCCGTAACTCATGTTAAGGAAGGCATACAAAGAATTGACTTGTTTCTCCCACTTCGACTCGCCGAATATGCGCTCGGCGGCGGCAGAATAGTTGTATATGGTGTAGAGGTTTGAGTAGGCCCAAGTGCCAGAGGTGCCGTTGAGGCCGTCACGGTAGCCATAGTATTGCTCTCCTCCTGCCGAGAAGCGCACGTTAAGCTTCGAGCCAAAGATGTTGTTTTTATAGGCAGTGAGCAGGAAATCCATGTCGCGGGTGAGCGCTGTGGACTTGCTCTTCGAGTAATAGCCGCCTGCCATGCCGTCGATGGTGGTGGGCTTGTGCTTGGTGATGTAATTGTCGGCGGTCCAGTCCAAGGCGACCTTGGCCGAGGCTGTGAGCCACGGGGTCACGTCGTAGAACAACCGCACCGAGCCGTACATCTTGTCGCGATCGAGGGTAGTGTTGTTGTTGTAGAAGGTCCAAAATGTGCTGCTGTAGATGTATTGATACGGATAGCCATCAAATTGGTTCATCGTGCCGTCGGGGTTCTCGTAGGTTGTGGCCTCGAGGCCTTTCCAGCTTCGTGGCCAACTGTAGAGCAAACCTTTGTTGAAATTGCTGTTTGATTCGCCAATCTCAGGCGAGTTGAGGCGGAAATAGTCCAGGTAGTTGAACGCAACATCCACCTTGATTTTGTCTGACACATTAATCAAGCTACCGACACTGACGGTGGTCTGCCGCAAATTGGTGTTGTCAATGATGGCATCGGTGCGCGAGTCGGTGAACGATACACGGACGCTGCCGAAGTCGCCGGCGTTTTGGAAAGCCACGTTGTGGTTCATCGTGTGTCCGTTTTTGAAAAGCATCTTCAGGTTGTCGGGCTGCGGGTCGTATTTCCTGACCACGCCGTCCCACCAAAGCACACTTTCGCCGTTCATCGCCGGGCCCCAGCTCTGAGCACCTCCATAATATCCGAAGGTGGTGTTGGTGGGCTCGCCCGCCGGACCGTTATCGACGCTATAAACACCTGGGTATTCATAAACTTGGTTGCCTGTTTCGGGGTCAATCATACCCTCGATGGGGGTTAAGGTAGGGGTGTTGAAAGTGATGGGGCCGCCTGCACCATATTTGTTCTGCACCTTGCGGAACATATAGGGCGTAGTTATCTTGAAACCAGCCGAATAGCTAATGCCAAGTCCCTTTTGTTTCGAGCCTTTCTTGGTGGTGATGAGCAACACACCATTGCCGCCACGCGAGCCATAAAGCGCTGCTGCGGTGGGGCCTTTCAAGATGTCGAGGCTCTCGATGTCCTCTTGGTTGATGTTGTTGAGGGCCGTGCCCCAATCGCGCCCGCCGCTCCATTCGGTCACACCGCCTTCGTTGGTCATAGGAACGCCATCGACCACGATGAGGGGCTGGTTGTCGCCAAAAATGCTGTTGTTGCCTCGTATGGTGATGCGCGACGACCCGCCGTCCACACCATTGGGGTTGATGATTTGAACGCCTGCCGATCGGCCGCTCAAGGCACTGATGACGCTGCCCGAACCTGACTTGGCTATCATCTCGCCTCCTATTTCCTCGGTGGCATAGCCCAACTCTCGTTTCTGTCGCTTGATGCCCAAAGCCGTGACCACCACGTCGTCGAGCAGCTGGGCATCCGACTCAAGCGTCACATTGATTTTGGTTTTGCCCTTGATGGCGACCTCCTTGGTTTTGTAGCCCACATAGCTGAACACCAGCAAATCGTCACCATCGGCGACGAGGCTGTAATTGCCGTCAAGGTCGGTCACGGTGCCTGTCGAGGTGCCCTTCACCTGTATGGTGACACCCGGAAGCCCGTAGCCATCGTCGCCCGAAACGACCTTCCCGCTTACAGTAATCGATTGCGCGAAAGCGGATAAAGGAGCCAGTAAGGCCAACATAATAAGAAAGAGTAGCATTTTCTTTTTCATAGTCAATGGGGGTTATGGTTTTCTGCGGGCAAAGATAATGTTTTTATTGTATTATTCATTTTTCTTCACTACTTTTGCACGCAAATAAAGCACAAAAACACCAGCAACCATGGCGGAAACAATTGAGAATCAAGAAGAACAATTCATATCGGAAAAAACAGAAGACGTCACCAACAAAAAATGCCCCAATTGTGGCGCCACAGTGACCTTCGACCCGGCCACGGGCATGATGCACTGCGATTATTGCGGTTATTCGTGCGAACTGCCCAAACCCAACGACGAGAACGGCATTTGCGAGATGGACTTCGATGCGGCTCTGCACAAGGAGAGTTTCAATTGGGGCGAACAGAAAAAGTCGGTGCAATGCAAACAATGCGGTGCTGTGACCATCTACGATGCCTTGGAAACCGCCGCCGTGTGCCCCTTCTGCGGCTCGACGAGCGTCATGCCGGCAGCCACTGGCAACACCATCGCCCCAGGTGCCGTGTGTCCTTTTGCTGTAACCAAGGAAAAGGCTGGAGAAAGCTTCAACAATTGGCTGAAAAAGAAGTGGTTCGCCCCAAGAAAAGCCAAAAAAAACGCCCACCCCGATGCCTTCAACGGAGTGTATCTGCCCTATTGGACATACGATGCACAAACCACTTCCAACTTCTCGGCTCGTGCCGGCTATGACAGGAGGGTGCGCGACAAAAACGGCGGCACCAAGACGGAAACGGATTGGAGACATGTGAGCGGTGTGTATCAAGAATTTATTGACGACGAGGTGGTTATGGCTTCCAAACGCTTTGAAGACTCGGGAGTGAAGGATTGTGGACCATACCGACTCTCCAAACTCGTCCCTTACTCGCCTCAGTTTCTTGCCGGCTTCGTTGCCGAAAGGTATTCCGTCGGCCTGAAAGAAGGCTGGGGAAAGGCCCAGGTTTCCATCAATAAAAAACTGCACTCCCATATAGAAGAATATGTGAAGAGCAAATGGCGCTGCGATCGCGTGAGCAGCGTCAGGTTCTCGACACTCTACAGCAACATCACATACAAGTATGTGCTGGCTCCTGCATGGATTTCATCGTTCCAATACAATGGCAAGACCTACCAGTTTGCCGTGAACGGCCAGACAGGCAAGGTGGGTGGCAAGGCACCGGTTTCGGCCTTCAGGGTGATTCTAGCCGTGTTGCTTGGCATCGGGGCCTGCGTCGGATTGTATTACTTGCTGAAGTAATCGCGCAAAAAACCGTTGCACAACCACTTTTTTCCTATTTTTGCGCCTTGATCAACAAAGGGAAAAAAAATGAAAATCGCAGTGGTTGGAGCCACAGGTCTGGTTGGCTCTAAGATGATTCAAGTTCTTGAAGAACAAAAAGTTCAGATAGACGAATTGGTATTGGCTGCCTCCGATAATTCGATAGGCAAAGAGATTGTTTTCCAAGGTGGCACCCATCAACTTGTGAGTGTGGAGGAGGCCATCGCGTCGCGTCCAGACATCGCCATCTTCTCGGCTGGCGGGGCGGCCTCCAAGCAACATGCCCCTCGTTTCGCCGAAAACGGCACCTTCGTCATCGATAACAGCTCGGCCTGGCGCATGGAGAAAAACGTGCCGCTGGTCGTGCCCGAAATCAACGCCGACACCATCACACCCGAAACACGCATCATCGCCAACCCCAACTGCTCCACCATCCAAATGGTGATGGCTTTGGCCCCAATCCACAGGGCTTTCGGCATCAAGCGTCTGGTGATTGCCACCTATCAAAGTGTGAGCGGTAGCGGACTGAAAGGGATCAACCAATTGAACCATGAAGAAACCTACAAATCCCAACCCAATACTCCCAACTCAGAATCAATGCCCGCCTATCCTCACCAGATTTATCGCAACGTGCTGCCCCACGGCGGCGATTTCTGCGACAACGGCTACACCACCGAGGAAGAAAAACTGGTTAACGAAACGCGGAAAATCCTCCGCGACAGCACTATCGCCATCACTGCCACGGTGTGCCGTGTCCCTGTCACGGGAGGCCATAGCGAAGCGGTGAACGTCGAAACCCTGAAACCTTTTGAAATCGCGGAAGTGCGCCGACTGCTGGAAACCACGCCAGGCATAGTGCTGCAAGACAATCCAGCCGAAAACCTCTATCCCATGGCACTCACCTCTTTCGACCGCGATGAGGTCTTCGTGGGGCGCATCAGGCGCGATTTCAGCGTCGGAAACGGCATGAACCTCTGGATTGTGAGCGACAACATCCGCAAAGGCGCAGCCACCAATGCCGTACAAATCGCACAATATATCATCCGTCAGTTTTTCATGAGATGAAAGTTTTTCACGATTTCATAGAAGCCCGCAACGTCACCAACGCCGTGGTCACAGTCGGCACTTTCGACGGCGTTCATCTCGGCCATCAAGCCATTTTCAAGAGAATGAAAGATTTGGCACAAAGCATTGGAGGTCAAACAATTGTAGTGACTTTCAGCCCCCATCCACGGCAGGTGCTCAACATCGACAGCTCCAATCTGCGCTTTCTCTCCACTCCAGAAGAGAAACTGCGCAAATTTGAGGAGTTTGGCATCGACAATGTGGCAATCATCAATTTCACGAGGGAGTTTTCGCGCACACCGTCAGAGGTGTTCATCAAGGACTACATCATCGAAAACCTGAAGCCGGCTTACATCGTGGTGGGCTACGACCATCATTTCGGAAAAAACCGCATGGGCGATTTCGACATGCTTTCCGAATTGAAGAAAAAGTACAATTTCAAGGTGGAACGCATCGCCGCACAAGACATCGGGCATGTCGCCATCAGCTCGACGAAGATTCGTCACGCCCTTGCACAAGGCAACGTGAAAAGCGCCAACCGCTTGCTGGGTTACACCTATTCCGTGAACGCCGAAGTGATTCGCGGCAACGAAATCGGACGCACCATCGGCTTCCCGACCGCCAACCTCGATTTTCCAAAGGAATATATGCTTTTCAACCGGGGCGGCGTGTTTGCCTGCATGGTGGATTACGAAGGGCTGACCTACGAAGCCATGGCCAACATCGGGCATAGGCCTACCATCGGCGACCGCGCCGAGGACGACCTGCTCATCGAAGTCAATCTCTTCGACTTCGATGGCAACCTCTATGGCAAGAAGCTCACCGTCCGGTTCATCGACCGAATACGCGACGAGGTGAAGTTTGAAGGCCTTACCGAGTTGAAAGCCCAACTCGAGATGGACCGCGAGCAAGCAAAAGCCATTTTGAATGGCTGAAAACCCACGAAACAAGACTGCAACAACAAAAAAAGGACGACCCAAAGGCCATCCTTTTTTCATGCGTTGCAATCAGGGAACCAACAATCAGTGGCTCACCACCACACGCTGGTTGCTGACGGTGCCGTTGCCCTGGCGGATGTTGAAGAAATACACGCCGTTGGCGTATGCGCCGAGGTTCACACTCACGGCCTTGCCACTGGCGGAAATCGTCTCAACCAAAGCACCCATCATATCATAAACCATCACGCTTTCTATGGCATTGTTGGCCACGATGCGCACTTGGTCGTTGGCGGGATTGGGATAAACCTTGACTTGTGAGGCGATTTCTGTCACGCTTAACAGATTACCGTCAATCTCAACCAAATAACTGATGGTTCCACCGTCATAATTGACATTGATGGAAGTGGTTGCATAGCTTCTTTCTCCCGAGTAGATGGGCGAGATGGTGAAATGGAATTCGTCGCCGGCTTCCACCACGCCAGGCAATTCAGAACCTAATACGATGTTAAGGTAAGGTCCGCCTTCGCTGGTGCCTTCGGCGATGGAATTGATTTGGATGGGAGTCTGGGTGGCAAGGTTGGAATTACGGACCGACAAGTCGAGCGAAGGATTCTCCGTGTTCAAGATGACATTCGACGAGCCAACAATGACCAAACCTTCGTCTTGCAAGGCTGCTTCTGCTAAGGCATAAGTTTTGACGGAAACCATAAGGTCTGCATACAAAGCCTCAACAGCCACCACATTTAAGCTATTGGGGCCACCTTCGTGCGTATAGTTGGTTTCAGTAATGTTTTCACCCACCAATTGACCGTTGATGTACACATTATAACCCAGAGGCGTACCTTCGGCAGGTGCATTCCATGAGGCCACTAAATTACTCTCACTCGGAACGAAAGTGAGGTTCTCGACAGGATAGGGGTGGATGTCCGTGTATTCGTAAGCATAATGGCTGTTGTAAATCTCCTTAGAACTATTATTTTGGACAAAGATGGAAACCTCCAAGTCACTCATCTCCTCAACATGGGTCGATGACATGTCTTGGGTGAACTCCAGGCGTTGCAGCTCATCGGGAACGAATTCAATGGTTGAACCTTGACCATTGGGCAACATCTTCATCATCACATGGTGGAACTCGGTTTCGCCATTGGTACCCACATTACCAGTCGTTAGTTTCTCGTTCACAGTGATATACACACGGGCACTGGTTTCAATGTAAGGCATCACGTCGGCAATGACATGAATGGTGTTGCCTTCAACGTTGAACGAACCTTTGATGTCCATGAAAGCGGGACGAGCAGCATGTTGGTCGAAAGAAGCTTGCGTGACGGCTCCCGTGTTGACGCTTTCGCCGTCGAGGAAAATGCTGGGTACAGCACTTAAATTGTAATAAGTGCGGCGCACGCCACCTTCAGCGGTGTAATACGGGTCACCACTGCCAGGCCAGTTCATTTGGTACTTGGTGTATGTAAAACGACCGGCATTGTTGTTGCTGAAGGTCAGCATTTGGTTGTTGACATTTACGCATGGAGGGCAAGTCGAAGAAGTGAAATGTTCAATCATCGGGAAGCGTTCAGCCGTTCCTAGTGCTGCGACAAACGACTTGAAAGCGTTGTTGTTGTCTGCGATATCATCCTCTTGACCATTGACCAGATTGATGCTGCAACTGATATTGTAGTCGCCAGGAACCAGTCCGATAGTATTGTTGAAAGTGAGGATTGTGGTTTCCAAAGAGGCAATGTTGACATCGAAGGTCTCGGTCACAGCATCAAAGCCTTCCACTTGATAGGTGGCTTCTACCGAAGTGATGGTGGTCTCGCCGAAGCTCTTCACTTTCAAACCGATGGCAACATCTCCACAGGGGATGGTGTTATCGAGAGCAATAGCATTGAGGCCTAAGTCAAGGTTTTCGAGGGAAAAGATTTGGATATCGTCGAAGTACCAATCGTTGATGTTGTAGGAGTTGCCGCTGAAGAAGATGCAGAACTGCACGTTGGCGTTACCCATGTCGGGAGTGGTGATGGTTTCTTCCACCACGTAGGTGGTGCTTTGGTTGTAAGCATGGCTCCAGGCTTGGTTCCAGGTGGTGCCGCCGTCGGAGGTGGTGGCCACGCCAATTTGGTTGCTGCCTGAATAGTTACTCAAGCAGTGCTTGAACGATACGATGACGCTACTCACACCCGTCATATCGACGGCGGGAGAAACGAAACGCGACATGCCGTTGAATTGGGGTTCCCATGTGAGATGCAGCTCTCTGGGTTGTCCGCCAGCGTTATTGGAGTTAGAGATGCTCCAGTTGGAGGTGCCTGCACCCATAACGCTCCAACCAGCAGGTATGGAGGTGCCATCAAACGACTCGTTGATGTAGAAGGCACGGTTTTGCGCCATTGTTGCCGTAGCAAAAAGCAACGCAAACAAAAATGGTAATGCTCTTTTCATATTGATAAGATTTTGAGGTTATCGGGGGGCAAAAATAAGCGTTTTTGAAGAAAAACAAAACAAAAAAGCGAAAAAAAATCAAATGATGTATAACACCCCGTAAACCAGCACCAACAGGAAACTATTCCTCACCTGCCGACCCAAAAACGGGTCAAACATTTCGGGTTTCGTACGTCTGAGGGCGACCAAGTCTTTGTAAAACAGCGGCACAAGCAACAAAAACAAATAAGAATACCAAGTCGCATGGTGCAATATGAGGTAAATGGCAAGGCAGGCAAAGGCCCCGCCGATGAGCAAACAATGGTAGAGGAATGCGTTTTTCTGCCCTATTTTCACCACAAGGCTGATTTTGCCCGCAGCGCGGTCGTTCTCCATGTCGCGCATATTGTTGATGTTGAGCACGGCATTGGAGAGGAATCCCATTGCCGAGGCGGGCAACAAAACGCTGAAATCGAGGTTTTTGGTGGCCAGATAATAGGTTCCCGCCACGGCTGCCCAGCCGAAAAAGAGGAAACAATACAAGTCGCCAAGGCCGCGATAGCCGTAAGGCCGTTTGCCCAAGGTGTAGAGCAAAGCTGCCAAGACCGCCCCGATGCCCAAGGCGGCGAAAACGGCCAGTTCCTGCCACGTCAGGCGGGCGCAAAGGAAAATGAGCGTGCCGCCCGAGAGCAAACACAGCAAAGCGTTGAGAACAATGGCTTTTTGCATTCCCTTTTCGGTGATTTCGCCGCTCTGCATCTCGCGCTGCGGCCCTACGCGGTTTTCGCCATCAACGCCTTTCTTGAAGTCGCCGTAGTCGTTGGCGAAGTTGCAGAGCACTTGGAGCAGAATGGCGGTGAGGGCACAAAACGCTATCGTTAAGACCCTTGAGCCTGTCGAAGGGCCGGCACCAAAAGCCAGAAGCCCTCCCAGCATCACTCCCGCAAAAGAAAGCAGCACCGTCCGAAGGCGGGCTGCTCTTATCCATGTTTTCAAGTTTGCCATACTATTTTGGTATAGCCTTCGGCAAGAAATCGTCCAAAAAATCCTATCTTGGTTTTCAAAAGATTATATCGTGATTTTCGATAGATTTCTTCGCGAAGCGAATTCCATAAAAACTATCTCCTTCTGCCTCCGCCACGGCGTTTCGGTGAGTAATAATCGTCGTCATAGCGGCTGCCGCCACGCGAGCCACGTCCGCCACCTCTCGACGACGAATAGCCTCCACCTCTCGACGAACTGCCACGCGAACCGCCGAATCCACGCTCGGAGTTGCGTTCCCTGCGGCTCGGACGGTCATCGTCGTAGAAAACATCAATGTCGTCCAAGCGGTCTTTCCAGTCGGGGTCGAGCCATTCGCGCCCGTCGCGCGAGCGTTCCGACTTGTAGCGCGGACGGTCGTCGTCGCGGCGGTCGCGTTTTTCGCGGAAATTGTCGCGATCGCGACGTCCGCCACGTTCTTTGCGGTCGCCTTTGCTGCGTTTCTCGCTACGGTCGGGTTGGTCTTTGGCCACTTCCACGATGATGCCGCGCGGATTTTTGCGCGGGTCGGCGAAACATTCCAAAATCATCGGGACGAAGCTTTCCTCCACATCAACGTAAGAGAAGTCGCCATAAAGGTCGATGCGCCCGATGGGGATGTTCTTGGTATGGGTCACGTCGTTGATTTTGCCGATGATTTTGGGCGGCAGGATATGGTCGTTCTTGCCCATGCCGAAGTAGAGGCGCTTCATGGTCTCGTCCTGATGGTCGCGTTCTTTTTTGCGTTCTTTCTTGTCTTTCTTTTCGTCGCGCTCATCGACGTTCAAATCCACGGCATCCTTGTAGTAATCCAGGAAGCGGTTGAAGTTGAGTGCCACCATTCGGGTGATGAGTTCTTCGCGGCTCATCCATTCCAACTTGCGGAAAATGACGGGCAAGTAGTCGTCGATGTCTTCGCGGTTGATATCGACGTGCTCGATGCGGTCGATGTGGTTGAAGAGTTGCTTTTCGCACACTTCCTTGCCTGTCGGGATGATGGAACGCTCGAAGGGGCGGCCGACGATTTTCTCGATTCGCTTGATTTTGCTCTTTTCGCGCAGGTTGATGAGGCTGATGCAGATGCCGCGTTGCGAGGCACGACCCGTACGCCCCGAGCGGTGCACGTAGGTCTCGATGTCGTCGGGAAGGTTGTAATTAATGATGTGTGTCAGTTCCTTCACGTCGATGCCGCGTGCGGCCACGTCGGTGGCCACGAGCAGTTGTAGCGAGCGCTTGCGGAAGTGGTCCATCACGTTGTCGCGCATGGCCTGCGAGAGGTCGCCGTGCAAGGCGGCAGCATTGTAGCCGTCTTGAATCAGGTTGTCGGCAATTTCCTGTGTTTCGAGCTTGGTGCGGCAGAAGATGATGCCATAGATGGCTGGTGTGTAGTCGATGATGCGCTTCAGCACCAAAAAACGGTCTTTGGCGGCCATCATGTAGTACTTGTGATCGACGTTGGCGGTGCCTGAGTTACGTTCTCCGACGGCCACTTTCACGGGGTCGGTCATGTAGTTCTTGAGGATGGCCTCCACCTCTTTCGGCATGGTGGCCGAGAAGAGCATGGTGTGGCGTCCTTCCTTGGGCATGTATTCGAGGATGTCATCGACTTCCTCTTGGAAGCCCATGTTGAGCATCTCGTCGGCCTCGTCGAGCACCATCGTCCGCACGTTGCTGAAATCGACACGGTTGCGGCGAATCATGTCGCGCAGGCGGCCCGGCGTGGCCACGATGATTTGAGGCTTTTTGGCCAAGTCCTTGAATTGCATCTCGATGCTGGCTCCGCCGTAAACGGGCACAATCAGGATTTCTGGAATGTACTTGGCATAGCTGCGCAAGTCGCGGGTGATCTGCATGCAAAGCTCGCGTGTCGGACAAAGGATGAGTGCTTGGACGCAACGCTGCGTTTCGTCAATCTTGTTCAACAACGGCAAACCAAATGCTGCGGTTTTTCCCGTCCCCGTCTGTGCAAGGCCTACAAAGTCAACATCTTTTTCCAAGAGTACAGGGATTGCTTTCTCCTGTATCGGCATGGGATTCTCGAATCCCAGCTCCTTTATCGCCTTCAACAGAGCAGGATTCAATCCAAAATCGGTAAATTGTGACATGAAAAATAATGTATTGATGTGATTCAGGCTGCAAAAGTAGTAATAATTAGCGAATTACCATACAATTATCTTCATTTTGCCCAAAAAACGCCGTGATATCCATCGAAATTTCTTAATTTTGCCCCAAACATTATTGATTATGGCCCGAAAGACATCGTATTTCTTGGTTTTTCTTATGTTGTTTCCCATGCTGTTTTCATGCAGGCAAAAGCGTGAATACAGCGGTGTCGTCGTCAATACCGACAGCGTTTTCTGCGATTTGGGGAAGGGAAAAGCGTCTCAAAGCGCCAAACGTGCCGACGTTTTTTTCAAGGGCTTGGCTCGCAACGGTTTGAATGGCACGGTGCTCTACGCCGAACAAGGGCAGGTCGTCTATGAAAACGCCTTCGGATGGCGCGATTTGTGCGCAAGGAAGAAAGACTCGCTTCGCATCGACGATGCCTTCCAGCTTTCGTCCGACTCGAAGATGTTTACCGCCGAAGCAATTATGATGTTGCAAGCCCAAGGCAAGCTCGATTACGCCGACGACGTCCGGAAATTCATCCCAGAACTACCCTACGAAGGCATCACCATCAGGCAGCTCCTGAACCACCGGTCGGGACTGCCGCGCTACGACGCTTTGGCCGACGCCAACTGGCCCGACCGCAAAATCCCGTTCTCCAACGAGGCGATGATACAAATGATAGCCGAGAAGAAGCCAGAGCCATATGGCGCGCCCGACGCCATCTTTTTCTACAACAACATCAACTATGCTTTGCTGGCTACAGTGGTAGAACGCATAACTGGGCAAAACTTCGAGGATTTCATGCGAGAGAACATCTTCGAGCCCTTGAACATGCACCACACCTACGTCTATTCCATGCGCAACGACGCTAACGTGTCGCTCTACATGCCTACCGAGGTGCACGGCCACGACTTGTTCAAAAAAGGTCCGGTGAAAGCCCAAAACGACTACCTCAACGGCGTGATGGGCGACAAAATAATGTATTCCTCCGTTGGCGACCTCTACAAGTTCCATATCGCTTTGGAATGTAACCTTCTGTTGCCCGACAGCCTGCAAAGTGAGTCTTTCAAGCCTGGCTCAAACGAGTGGAAAAACAACGAGAACTATGGCTTCGGATGGCGAATGAGCAAGGAACACCCCGACATGTATTTCCACTATGGTTGGTGGAAAGGCTACCGCAGCCTCATCATCCGCGACGCGGCCCACAATCGTTACCTCGCTTTGCTCACCAACACTACGCAACTCATTAGCGACGAGGTTTGGGACTTCATCAGCGACACTTCCTTACAACTGCCAAGTGCGAGCTATAATCCTGTCTATTACCGGAACACGTTGCTCCAAGAACAGCCTTGAAACAACAAAAAAAAGAGTTTCGTTTCCAAAACTCTTTCGTGATGAGCCACATGTCGGACTCGAACCAACGACCTACGCATTACGAATGCGTTGCTCTACCAACTGAGCTAAAGTGGCTTCGCTTTTGCGGCTGCAAAAATAGGACTTTTCCGACAAACTGCGCAAGATTTTTTGAAAAAAATGGTTTTTTTCGCCAAAAACATCCCGCACGTTGGGCTTTTTCCGTACTTTTGAAGCGCACAAACAACCGTCAGAATGCATTGTTCCAAAACCACAATACTGATCCTTGCGCTGTTGATTGCCAGATTGACGGCTTATTCCCAGTCTGAATATCAGCAGTTTACATATCCCAATGGGCAAGTCGCCAGCGAGGGCACACTACGCAATGGGAAGCCCGACGGGCTGTGGAAGACCTATTACGAAAACGGCCAACTGAAATCCATCGGCAAACGCACCGACTTCCTCTTGGACAGTACATGGGTTTTCTTTGCCGAAAACGGCGACACGACACTGATAGTCAATTACAAACGCGACCTGAAAAACGGGCCGAAATTCACCTATAAGGACGACGGAATCATGGAGGAACCCTATATTAATGAGGTGCGATCGGGCGAAGGAAGGCGATACGACAGAAAATGGCGCGTTTTGCAGACGATGAACTTCGTCAACGGTTTCGAGGAGGGCTTTTCGCCGGTTTTCGACACAACGGGGTTGCTCAAGGAGCTCATCACCTACCGCAAAGGCTTCATGCTCAAGCGCGAGGCCTTGAACCGATACGACCGCGAAGGAAAGAGACACGGCTATTGGAAGACTTTCTTCGACGACTGGAGCCTGCACACAGAGTGTTACTATCGCCACGGCCTCCGCGATGGCTTCTACAAGGAATATGACGAAAAGGGCAACTTAAAGAAAATCACCAAGTTCGTGAACGACATGGAGCAGGTTTTGCAAGGCGACCAAAAGCCGCTGGTTGTGAGGCACGAGTATTATTCCAACGGGAAAGTGAAGCGAGAAGCCTCGTTTCGCGATGGCAAACGCGAAGGGGTGTGGCGCGAGTTCGACGAACAAGGCAACATCGTCAAGTCGCAGACCTATCTAAAAGGCGCGTTGGTGGGCGAAGGTATCGTGGGTATCGATGGCAAACGGCGTGGCGACTACAAGGAGTTCTACCCCGACAGCACCCTTCGCGCCGAAGGCACTTTCATCGAAGGGGAACGCGAAGGTGTGTGGAAGTTTTACTACCAAAACGGTGTGGTTCAAGAAATTGGAAACTACAAACAAGGACAACCCGACGGCCTCTGGACTTGGTATTACGACAACGGAAAAAAACAAATCGAAGAGCAATTCTACAAAGGCCAAGCGAATGGACCCTACAAAGAATACGACACCAAGGGCAATATCATCGTCAGCGGCACCTATTTCGACGGAATGAAAGCAGGTAAATGGACTGAGCATATTGGCGACATGCGCACCGAAGGCGAGTATCGAGCCGACAAGCAGGTGGGCGAATGGACTTCGTATTACGACGACGGTAAATTGGCTTTCCGAGGCACCTTCAACGCGGGTTATCCCGACAAAGAGCATTTCTTCTACTATGGAAACGGAAAACTCCGTGAGATTCAGAGTTATGCGGCAGGCGTGCGTCACGGCGAATGGAAGAAATACTTAGACACAGGCGAGTTGTACTTCACCATCACCTACAACCAGGGAGCAGAAGTGAAGTATGACGGCGAGACACTCGAAGAATCTGAATTCATCAAGGAATAAAAATGACTGCTCCATATTTGAAACAAGGTTCGAAAGTGGCCATCGTCGCACCAGCACGTTGCGTGACACCCGACGAGATGGCATACGCCATTCAATGGCTTGAGGAGCAGGGCTTTGTACCCGTCTATGACGAAAGGCTCTTCGCCGTTCATCATATCTTTGCCGGCGACGATGCTTTTCGGGCTGCAGTGTTTCAGGAATACCTTGACGATAAAGAGATCGAAGCCATTTGGCTCGCACGAGGCGGCTATGGCGGCATTCGCATTATTGACAGGTTGGATTTCTCCAAGTTCTTGACGCATCCGAAATGGATTGCAGGCTTCAGCGACAGCACGGTGATTCATGGCAAATTACAGCGTTTGGGGTTACCTTCTCTTCATGCACCAATGCCGTTCTATTTCGAGAACAAAACCGTAGAGGCCAAACAATCACTATACAAAGCCTTGACCGGCAAATCTTTACATTATGAATTGCCGCCACATCCGCAAAACCGCCTAGGCAAAATGGAAGGCGAAATCGTTGGCGGAAACTTGTCAGTCCTAATGGGCCTGAACGGTTCCGACACTTTCCCCGAGACGGATGGCAAAATCCTTTTCATCGAGGAGGTGGACGAGTATATCTATCACATTGACAGGATGATGCGCGGTCTGAAACGTGCCGGAAAACTCGCACATCTGAAAGGTCTCATCGTTGGTGGCTTGACCCAAATCCACGACAACGCTCATCCTTTCGGACAAACTGCTGAAGAAGTGATTGCCGAGGTGGTCAGAGACTATGATTATCCCGTTTGTTTCAACTTCCCTGCCGGGCATTTCGACGACAACCGGGCCTTGTTTTTCGGGCAAACAGCCGCGCTGACGGCAACCCCCGAAAAGGTTCTTTTTTCATCGCATTAATCCGGTGCGGAAAAATCGACTACCAAAAAAGTAAATCGGCCCAAACAATGCGAATTTGAGCCGATTTTTGTTGGAAAATAAGCCTGTTATATCAATCCTCCGGCGTCAATGCGGCAATCATCTCATTAATCTTGGCTTTCACATCATTGACGCAATTGTCGGGATTCAGCTCGGCCTTGAAGGATTTGTCGCGTGCGGCAAACTCAATGGCGTTGCGCTCCAACGTCTTGGGGCTCACCACGATGCGCAGCGGGACACCGAGAAGGTCGGCATCGCTGAACATCACGCCCGCGCTGATGTTGCGGTCGTCGTAGATGACCTCCACACCAGCCTTCTTCAGGTCTTCGTAGACCTTGTCGGCCACGCGGCGCACGTTCTCGTCGGCCACGCGCAGGGCGCACACCTGCACTTGCCACGGGGCGATGGTGATGGGCCAGATGGGGCCGTAGTCGTCGTGGCTCACCTCGCAGACCGAAGCTATCAAACGTCCTACACCGATGCCGTAGCAGCCCATGATGGGGTATTTCAGCGTGTTGTCGCTGTCAAGATACTGCATGTTCATCGACTCAGTGT